>Ga0209634_1000528_pt1 | contig 29684 bp, 24 predicted proteins | sample LinPmetageLP40_FD_184043 | JGI IMG/M metagenome (GOLD analysis project Ga0209634, IMG submission 184043) | Marine viral communities from the Pacific Ocean - LP-40 (SPAdes) (version 2) | ecosystem: Environmental > Aquatic > Marine > Oceanic | place: Pacific Ocean | collected 2010-08-26 | reverse complement strand
AGATGAAATAGTAGAATTTGCTTCTTTTGGTTCACAAAAGAAAGAGCATACTGCTTACTTAACTATCTTTACGTTGATGAACTTCCATCGTGACACCATTAACCCGTCATTCGTGGCTGGTACTGACCTTACTAAAGGTGGCGGTTTCGCTATACCTGCTGTAGAGTTTGTTTGGGGTGATGATTGGCGTCTAAAAGTTGAAGCAGATCTTTGGTTCAACGACGGTGATACGAAGAAAACCTGTAAAGGTTCGTTTAATGGTTATACAACCGACGGTTCCAATAGTTGTGGAGCTTTAAATGGTTCAGGCTACATCGGTGGACAGGGTACTAATGGTACTGCTACACCAGTGGCAGGCGGTGACTTCGCTCTAGGTAAGAGAGAAAACAGCGCTGGCTTTATGGACTATTTTGGTGGCGATAACCAACTAGTATTTAAACTAACCAGGCAGTTCTAAGAAAGTAGTACATTTGAGTATGTCTGCACAATGATTACTATGTATGAGTTGTGCAGACAGCACTAAAATAAAACTTGGAGTTATAATTATGTATATGAAGCTAATTACTACCTCGGTAGTATCGCTAGGACTGCTTTTAGGAGGCTCTCAAGCCTTTGCTAAAGCAGATTGGGCGGATGATGCTAGTAAGCCTAAAGGCTATGTAGCAAAAACTGCTGACGGAACTAAACCAAACGCATTGTTTTACGGTGATCCACCCGCAGCTGGTCGCTGGGATGGCGGTCCTTCTCCTATTGAAGCAGAAGGCGGTTGTACTGGTGATGCTATGGAAGCTGGAACAGTTATCCAGAATTCAAACTTAGACGCAGTAACTGGTCTTTGTTTCGAAGGAAAAACAGTTGGAAGTATGATTACTGAAAACGTTGAATGGATGATCCGTAACAAAGCATTGATGATTAATACTCGTCATTCAGAGTTCATTGAAATGGACCCTAAATACATGCAAGCTACTATAGATGGAGCCGCTAATGTTGTATATGGCGCACCTGCTAACGGTAGTAACTGTGGTGTTGTTAGTAACTGGACAGCTGGTATGTTCTTTGACCCACAAAAAGTAAGCATGGATGACCCGGATGCCGGTTGTAAGCTAATCTGGAATCTACGTTCACCTACTTACGGTGCAACTATGGATTTACGTCACATCTCTTGGGTGTTCTTGGACGCCACATCAGGTATGGAACGTATTCAGCGTTGGTGGGCACGTCGTTACTACATGGAAGGCCGTTTAGACGGTGGTCCAGTATCTGAAGGTAAAGGCGACATTCTACAAAAAACTGTACTAGTGGCAATTTACCCACAAGATATTAAAGGTATCGGAATCTTTTCTGTTCGCTATAACGATCCAACATCTCAGAAGCCTGATGATGTTTATGCATACTTGAAGTCTGTACGTCGTGCACGTCGTCTTTCTGGTAACGCATGGATGGATCCAATTGGTGGAACAGTTCAGTTATATGATGACTGGGATATCTGGGATGCGGTTCCTACTAAGTATAAAGAAGTTAAGTTAACTGGTAAGCGTTGGATCTGGGCTATTGCTCACGCTCCACTAGTTACTGTTGACCTTGCTTTCAAAAATACTATTAAGGAATTCCCTGCTGTAGACATGGATACACCACCTCACTTCTTCCCTAACGAACAAGTTCAATGGGAGCCACGTGAAGTGTACGTTATTGAGGGAACTCCTCCTGACGAACATCCTTACAGCAAGAAAATCGTTTATATGGAAATGGATTACCCAAGACCTTACCTGGGTGAAGCATACGATAAAAACGGTAAATTCTGGAAAACTTTCATCTTCCAAAATCGTATCGATTATGGTGATGACGGTTACCAAGCATTGATGCCAGTTGTTGGTCATATCATTGATTGGAAAGCTGAGTTCTCAACAACTTGGTCTTCTAACATGAAAGCTAACCCTGACTCTGTGCAAGAAGAAGACGTAACACTGAAAACACTTATTCAGTTAGCACGTTAATATCAATCTAGACCATTCCGTGAAGGGGTTGTTAGTATGCAAATACTAACAGTTCCTTCCGGAATTTTTTTAAGGTAAAGAACAACAACAAAACAATAAAATAAAAAATTTGATTTTGATGAGAATGGCTTCATGTAGATGCCATGTCTGAATATTTTTGGGGGAGTTATGAACGCTGCTGTAAACGAGAAAACCGCGATACAAAGGGTTGTACTCACTATTATAGGAATTTTGCCCTGGGCAATCGTAGGCACACTGCTTTATGCAGGCCTTTTTGTTAAACCTACTGTCATTATTAACGAAGTAGTCCCAGCCGCAATTAATGTTCGAGACAGAGTCTATGGCCTTACTAATCAAAGTGATGATAAGTGGCTTGCTGCAGGTAACTACGGTTTGATGTTAGAAAGTAGTGATGGTGGAGTTACTTGGACTAAACAAGAATCTAATACAATGAAGCACTTCCAAGATATATCAGCGTGGAAAGATAGCCCTGATAATGCAATAGCTGTTGGAAACGATGGTGTTATTGTTATCACAGAAGATAGCGGAAAGACTTGGGTAGAGGTAGACTCCCCAAAGTCTGATATAGCAAATAAATTATTGAAAGTGCATACCTACTCAGGCGGAGAAGCTATAACGGTTGGTGAAATGGGTGCAGTTTTGAGATCTAAAGATTATGGTAAGACATGGTCAAGACTCAAGCCGGAGTGCGGTTGTGAGCTTGACGATATATTCATGAACGATGTAGTTAAAACCCCTAATGGTACATATTACGTAGCAGCTGAGTTCGGTCGTATATTTATTACTCGAGACGACGGAATGAATTGGGAAGAGATACAATCAGATAGCCCCAACAGCTTCGGTGCTATTGATGCAAGAAATGATAATGAAATTACAATTGTTGGGTTAGCCGGCGTAACAGTGAGCACGAAAGATGGAGGTGTAACATGGACATATGTATCACCACAATCGTCTGGTATGACTGAGCACATGATGGATGTCCAATGGTCTGACGCAATTGATCGATGGGTAGCTATTGGCAACAAGGGTAAATGGATGACTTTTACTAGTGATCTGACTAATTTTGAACCTATGAATATTTCTGATACTGATTATACCTCTCATTCTGAGATGGTTATTATTGATGGAAAGGGCCTAGCAGTTGGGGCTACAGTGGGTTCACTAGACCTAAAAACTCGTGAGTGGACTCTATTGCACGAATAAAATATATTGATTATTTGAGCCTACCTAATAAATTTGTGGTTAATTTGGATTGTTGGAGAATAAGATGTTAGAGAATTTCGCAATTTTCTGTATAGAGCAAAGAAAGAAGGTTTTACTAGTAGTAACTGCTTTGACCTTGATTCTGGCTACTTTTGCAGTACGTATAGATGTAAAAACCGTGTTCGAGGACTTACAGCCTGGAACTCATCCATACATTAAAGTCCATGAGGAGTTTAAGAAAACCTTTGGTGGTACAAGTATTATTACTTTCATGATTCAGTCTACAAAAGGCGATATATTTCAGATGCCTGTCCTTGAGCAGATACATGGACTAACAAAGGGTCTGTATAAGATTGATGCGATTAATGAATTTCAAATTTATTCTATAGCCGGTAAAAAACTTAAAGAAGTTCGTGCATCTACTGAAGGGATTCAAAGTTTCCCATATATGTGGCCAAATCTTCCTGAAAATCAGGCTGATATCGATCGTATTAAAGAAGCTATCCTAAGAAGCCCGCTTGTTTATGGCCCATATGTTTCAAAAGATTTATCAGCGACATTAATTACAGTGGATTTCTTTGATAGTCTTTTGGACCCAAATTTAGTTTATAAGCAAGCATATGAGTTAGTTAATAGACTAGACAATGATGCAGTAGATATTTCATTGGTAGGTAATCCCATTCTGTATGGTTGGGTAGATCATTTCTTGCCTGAAACAATGGAGCTTGTTACATATGCTGGTTTAATTTTCTTAGTTTTATTATTCTTGATTAATAGAACATGGAGAGGAACCATCTTACCTCTATTGGCTGGAGCTATTAGTGCTACCTGGGCACTTGGGGTTGCTAAACTAGTAGGAATACACTTCGATCCATTAGTTGTGGTAGTAGCAATGCTTATTACCGCTAGAGCAGTATCTCATTCTGTTCAGATGATCACTCGTTTCCATGAAGAAATTGATCATCAAGGAGATAATCCAGATTCATATGCAGCTGCTAAAGTTACTTTGAAAGACCTGTTAAGACCAGGACTTTTAGGAGTAGGTACAGATGCTGGTTGTGTAACGGTTGTTGCGATTAGCCCAATTCCTTTACTGCAGAAACTAGTAGTACTTGCAGTAGTTTGGGTAGCGACAGTGGCGGTCAGCTCAATTGTTGTAACGCCTATCTTATTATCATTTGTAAAGAAACCAAATGCTTATGCACATCCATTGAATCTTGATAGGTTGCTTATTAGACCTTTTCTAAATCTATGTGTGTCTGTTGCTTCAACAAGAGCAAGATACGTAATTGTCACATTTGCGGCAGTTATATTTATTGGATGTAGTTATCGTGCTGTCGATTTAACAATCGGTGATGCAAATCCAGGTTCACCAATATTATGGCCAGATGCTCTTTATAATGCAGATTCGACTGCGATAAATAATCAGTTTCCTGGTGCAGATAGAATGTTTGTTGTTGTTGGACGAGAAGAAAAAAATCAGATCAAAAATGTTCATGTGCTAGATACTATGTTGCGGTTCCAGCGTTACATGGAAGAACAAGAGCAGATTGGTGGCAGCATTTCACTTTCTGATATTTTGCCGTCTGTAAATGAGACACTCAGAGAAGGTAATTTTAGATACACTGAGCTAGGTTCAACAACAACCAATAATGCTGAGTTAATCTACATGTACGAAAGAGCAGCAGAACCTGGGGATCTTAACCGCTTTACTGACGTGAATCGGATGAACGCATCGATCACTATGTTCTTTGCAGATAGGCAAGGTCCAACTATTCAAACTGCAGTTGCGAGGGTTAAGAAATTCCAAGCGGCTAATCCAGATGTAAATATTGCACTTGCCGGTGGTACTATTGGTGTAATTGCTGCAGTTAATGAAGTGATCCTATCTGGTCAAATACAATCTATTGCACTTGCGCTATTTATACTCGTAATGATGTGTATCCTTGTCTATCGGTCAAGTATTGCGGGCATGTTTTTCATGGTTCCTGTAGTGCTCGCAAATATGGTTACCTTCGCATTTATGGCTTGGCAAAATATTGGTATGAATATTAATACAGTACCCGTAGCCGCTTTAGGTATTGGTCTTGGTGTAGATTATGCACTTTATATTTGTGACCGAATGAAGATGGAATTTGACAGTGGTAAGTCAGTACTAGAGTCAATCAATTTATCTCTGCATTGTGCAGGTCGAGGCGTTTTAGTAACAGCGTTTGTATTGATTGCTAGTATCGCTGTATGGTCTTATTCTTCACTTCGCTTCCAAGCAGAAATGGGAATGTTGATTGCTATATGGCTTGCTGTATCAGCTTTCAGTGCATTATTCCTAATGCCCTCAATGGCTTACATATTTAAACCTAAGTTTATCTTTAGTGAAGATAGATAATTTTCAGCCAAACAATAAAAAAGACCCGAGAGGGTCTTTTTTATTGGTTATTCATTATTTATGTTCAAGAGTTAATATGTTGATTATATATCTAGGGATAACAGCGAGCATAAACGAAAAGTTAAAAGACCGAATTATACGCAACATTCCTTTTTGAGCTTGACTAGAAAGCGCTTCTTTCTTATATTACGCGACCTTGATGCACTCGTAGCTCAGCTGGATAGAGTACTCGGCTACGAACCGAGCGGTCGAAGGTTCGAATCCTTCCGAGTGCGCCATTTTAAAACTCCTATAAGCTTCAATGGGTTTATTCTTTTTTTGCCAATCATACGAGGATCAATTTATAACTTAGTTCTTGTAGCTTTGTTTAGTATGATCTACTTAGTTGTTGGTATAAAATAATCAAAAGTTAGCAGGCTTTTTAATTAAATGCACCCGTAGCTCAGCTGGATAGAGTACTCGGCTTCGAACCGAGCGGTCGAAGGTTCGAATCCTTCCGGGTGCGCCATTTGTTAGCCATAACTTTTCTGATTATTTGCTAATGTCTTATAAAATAAGTGGCTATATCTAATGGATCCTTATTTCAAAAAAATAGATAAATTTTCACTGAATCTTACTAGTCAAGTAATTCATTTTCGATGGATTGTCATTTTTGTAACATTTATGGTTGTGCTTGCCTTCATCAAAGGGATGTCAAGTCTTGAATTCTCTTCAAACTACCGTGTCTTTTTCTCCGATAACAATCCAGAGCTTGCTGCGTTTGAGGACTTGCAGGCTACCTATACAAAAAATGATAATATTTTATTTGTTGTTGAGCCGAAAAATAAAAAGAAAGAGGGAGTGTTCGATAATATAACTTTATCCGCTGTCGAAAAGCTCACAGCTGAAGCTTGGAAAATACCATATACAATACGTGTAGATTCATTAAGTAACTTTCAATATACGCATTCAGTTGGTGACGATCTTATTGTTGAAGATCTAGTAATCGATGCTGAAAGCCTATCATCTTCAGAGTTGTCAAAAAAGAAAGACGTTTCTTTAGATGAGCCACTTCTTCGTAATAACTTGGTTACAGCGAACTCTGATGTCACGGCTATTAATGTGGTTCTACAATACCCAGATGTTAGCTTACTGGAGGTACCAGAAGCAGTCCGCGCAGCAAGAGACCTTCGTGAACGCATGGAAATTGATTTTCCTCACATAATGATACATCTTACTGGCGTGTCTATGTTAAATAACGCCTTCTCAGAAGTAGGGCTACTGGATGCCGCGACCTTAACTCCTATGATGTTTATAGTAATACTATTAATATCATGGTTAATATTGAGATTTTTTGCAGGAACAGTTGTAATTTTTTTAATTGTTACGCTTTCAACTATTGTTGGTATGGGTGCTGCTGGATTCTTTGGAATCAAGCTTACACCCATCTCCATGAGTGCATCTACAGTCATACTCACTCTTGCCGTAGCCGACTCTATCCACATATTAGTATCGTTTAAAACTCTCATGCGCGAAGGTTCAACTAAATTAGAATCCATAATAGAAGCTGCACGCATCAATTTTTTACCTGTGACCATTACATCAGTTACAACCATCGTCGGTTTTCTTGCACTAAATTTTTCCGATTCACCCCCTTTTTGGCACCTAGGGAACATCACAGCTATTGGTATATTTACAGCATGGCTCTTATCTATTTCATTGCTTCCAGCAATTTTGAGCCTATTGCCTGTCAGAATAAACCCCTCTAAAAAATTAGAGTGGACACAAAAAATTATGGGCTATGTAGCTAATTTCGTTATTTTTAATTCACGTAAGATATTAGTTATTACATGTTTAGCGGTAGCTATTCTAGCGGGCTTCATACCAACAATTTCTTTTAATGACCAATGGGTTGAATATTTTGATGAAAGGGTTGAGTTTCGGAGAGATTCAGATCAAGCACTGAAAAGTTTTGGACTTTATCCCATTGAATTTTCTGTTCCTGCTAAAAATACTGGGGGGGTGAGTGAGCCAGAATATCTCAAACATCTTGAGGAATTCACCACTTTTTTGAGTGAACAGCCCGAAGTTCTCCACGTTTATTCCATTACAGACATTATGAAGCGTTTAAATAAAAACATGCATAGTGATAATAATAGCTTTTATCGTCTACCAGATAATCGCCAGCTATCAGCTCAATATCTATTATTATACGAGTTATCGTTGCCATATGGACTAGATTTGAATGATCGTATCAACGTTGATAAGTCTGCGACAAGAGTTACAGCTATGTTACAAAAGGCTAGTACAAGTGAGACAAAATATTTTTTAGATGCATCACGTCAATGGATGCTGGAAAACTGGCCAGAATACATGATTTCGCAGCCTACAAGTGCACAAGTGATGTTTACCTATATAACAGATCGGAATGTACAAAATATGATATCAGGGACCATAGGTGCAATTTTAGTAATAGCGGTCATTATGATTGGAGCGCTTAGAAGTATTCGATTAGGTTTAATGAGTATGGTTCCGAACGGACTTCCTTTACTGATGACTTTTGGGGCATGGGCTCTCCTCTATGGTGAAGTGGGTTTCTCTGTTGCAACTGTTGCATCTATCTCTTTAGGAATTATTGTTGATGATACAGTACATTTTTTATCTAAGTACGTTCGTGCAAAAAATGAAAAGGGTCTCAGCGTTGAGGATTCTATACGTTATGCATTTGCTAACGTTGGTAAAGCTATAGTAGTAAATACAATCATCTTAGCGTGCGGTTTTTTTGTTTTAACAACATCAGCCTTTAAGATGAATGTTGATCTTGGATTGATGACAATTTTTTCAGTATTATTTGCGTTATTGCTCGATTTCTTATTACTTCCTACTCTTTTGTTGTTTGTGGATAAGGAAGATAAGCAAAAAGCAGGGAGCTCAAGTTAGAACTACTTGAATAGCTATATATCAACTATCAGGAAAAAATTGAATTGAATATTAACTCACATACACCCCTTAAAAATATTTTTTGCATAGGTATTTTTCTACTCTTACAGCTTAATTTTCTATATGCTCAGGCTGAATCTCATAGCGAGAAAGGCTATAAAATTGCAGCAAGATCTGATCGATCTGATCGAGGTTTTTCAGATAGCGAAGTTGAGATGACCATGATCTTACGAAACTCTGCAGGTAAGCAGGCATCTAGAACACTTCAGTTTAAAACACTAGAGATCCCTGATGAATCAGTGGGAGACAAAGGCCTAATTTTATTTAGAACACCAAAAGATATTGAAGGAACAGCACTATTGTCCCATGCGAAAATACTTGAATCTGACGATCAGTGGCTCTATTTACCTGCTTTAAAGAGGGTAAAAAGGATTTCTTCAAGAAATAAATCTGGTCCATTTGTTGGCTCTGAATTTGCTTTTGAGGATTTTACTGCCAGTGAATTAAATAAATTCAGCTATAAATATCTTAGAGAAGAAAATTGTGGCAAGTTGATATGTGATGTCATTGAGCGAACTCCTCTTTATGACAACTCCGGATATAAAAAACAAATTTCATGGGTCGATAACTCTATTTACCAACTCAGAAAGATAGAATTTTATGATCGAAAAGGTAGCTTATTAAAGGAGTTAATTTTGGATGATTATCGTGTTTATGATCAAAAATATTGGCGTCCTCATAAATTAAAAATGAATAATATACAGACTAAAAAAAGTAGTGATTTAATATATGATGAATATAAATTTAATTTAGGGCTTACAGAAAGTGATTTTGTGAAAGGTCGCCTCTCGGGTTTAAGGTGACTGTATTGAGGTTGCCTATATTTAAGCAAATATTGAATTTTTTTATATTACTGCTTATATCAATTACGGAGCTAGGTGTTGCCGATGTCTATGATGAATTGGACATCAGTGGAAATATTGCCATTCAATTACGAGGTTTCACACAGAATTCCATGTGGTTGGATCAAAATACTAGTGATATTGAATCTTCAGTTTCAGGTGAATGGGAAATCCGCTGGCGAAGTAAAAGTAATGACCAGCGAATGTCTTTTATACCTTTTGCGCGCTGGGATGAAAATGATAAAAAACGATCTCATTTCGATTTTAGGGAGGCTTATTGGGCCTATCAAAATAAGGATGTTGAGCTTCTTTTAGGTTTGAATAAAGTATTCTGGGGTGTAGCTGAGTCAGTTCATTTGGTAGATATAATCAATCAAACTGATCTAGTAGAAAACATAAATCAAGAAGAAAAACTTGGCCAACCAATGATACGCCTAGCTTTTCAAGAGGACTATGGTCTATTAAGCCTGTACCTGCTTCCTTACTTCCGTGAAAGATCTTTTCCTGGTTCAGACGGACGATTCAGGGGTGAGACCGTTATAAATGCTGATAATGCGAAATATCAATCGTCAAGTAAGAGAAAACATATAGATTTCGCTATTAGGTATAGCCACTATTTTGGTGATGTTGATCTTGGGTTATATTATTTTAATGGAACTAATCGTGATCCTCGCCTTAGCATGGATGGCAACAATTCAGAATTACTTTTGAACTATGATCAAATAGAACAAATTGGGCTAGATCTCCAATACACATATTCCTCATGGCTTTGGAAATTAGAATCTTTTATTCGAGACGGATATGCTGATTCTATTTTTGCTGGAGTGGCTGGTTTTGAGTATACTTTTTATCAGATTTTTGATGGGGCAAGTGATATAGGTATTCTTTTTGAATACCAACATGATGATCGCTCTTCCGCTGAATCGATCACTACCGCTGATAATGACTTTTTTTTTGGATCCAGATGGACATCAAATAATATGAATGATGGATCAATTTTAGTTGGTGTGGTTCTCGATAAAAAAACATCAGAAACTTTTTATAGTATTGAAGCAAAAACACGCTTAAAAGAAAATTTTTTATTGTCATTGGAACTGAAGGCGATTACTAATTCTGAACTAGGTGAACCGAATTTTCCACAAAGCCGTGATGATTATTTAGAGATACAAATAAGTCATTTTTTTTAGGCAATCTTTTAACCTATATACATTGGATGAACTATGAAAAAAATTGCAATTTTTTTTGGAAGTGATGATGGCAACACAGAATCTGTTGCTCATCGTATTGCGAGAAGGCTGGGAGAGGAGGCTGTAGATATATACGATGTAGGTGAAGTGAAACAGTTAGATTTTCTTGACTACGATAAAATGATCCTTGGCATTCCTACTTGGGACTTTGGACAAATTCAGTCTGACTGGGAAGAATTCTGGGAAGATGTGGAGGAAATTAATTTTTCTGGAAAAACAGTGGCATTTGTTGGACTAGGAGATCAATTTGGCTACGCCGATTTTTTTTTAGATGCCATGGGCATGCTTCATGAAGTTGTTAGCAAATCAGCTGACTGCATAGTAGGCCATTGGCCTACGGATGGTTATGATTATATTTCATCCAAAGCTGAAATAATTATGAAACATAATAATGAAAAAAAATTTGTTGGCTTAGCACTTGATGAAGATCAGCAGCCAGAACTTTCATCACAGCGTCTTAATACTTGGTGCGCAGAAATTCACTCTCTTTTTTCTTTAGATACTATTTATACTGAAATTGACGATTAGATGCTATATTTTATATCTAAGCCTCTGCTAAGAATATTGCTCTGATTGGAGCAGGATAGCCTTCTACTGTAAGTTTTGAATTAGTTTTATCCAAAAAATTTGATAAAGATTGGTACTTCATCCATTTAGATGATCTTTGCTCTTCAAAGCTGGTTACTGAAACATCAACCACACGACAATTTTTAAATTTATTTTTTTCCATCCAATGAAGCGCAGTTTCAATGCTTGGTATAGACCAAACATTTGACATTTTAGCGTAACAGCCCTCTGGTTTTAATTGGTCTCCAGGTCCACCGTCTATTATAAGTGTTTCCAGTACAATCTCACCGCCGGGTTTAATAAGGCTCCATAGTTTGGATAGATGTTCGCTTGGTGATCGACGATGGTAAATTACCCCCATTGAGAAAACAGTATCAAATGCCTTTAATTTGTTTGGTAAGCTTTCAACTGTTGCCGGTATTACATCAACTGATATTTGACTATTTATTTTGGTCTGATGAAAGTATTGATTTATATAATTCTTGATAGCATAGAACTGATAAATAAATTTTACTGATGGGTCTATTCCAATTACTCTAGCGGCACCTTCTCCAGCCATTCTTAAGCAATGATAGCCATTACCACAGCCTACATCTAATACTAACTTTCCATCAAGCGGGGATATATGTGGAATTATTCGATCCCATTTCCAGTCTGATCTCCATTCTGTATCAATGTGTAACCCGCTTATAAAAAAAGGACCTTTCCTCCATGGATGAAGCTTCATCAGCGACTGTTCCAAGTATTTCATTTCTAGATCGTTGGAATCTTTAAGTTGACCTAGAAATACCCCACTTTTTAGATCTAATTTGCTGCAATTAAGTTTAGGTAGGTTACTTAGAGCTTTCTCCCAGATAGGCATATCACCCCAGCGGTCAGACGACATAGATTGCTTAATATTTTCTGGAAGAATATTGGCCCAGGAGGATAGCCGTCCATCGGAAATAGAATTAATAAAATCTGAAAAATTAATAACTGAATTCTCAGGTATATTCATAAAATTAGTTTTTATAGTTGATATTGTTTGAGTAATTCGCGTATTTCATGAGGTATTGGACTACTACTTTGCTGAGTATAATTATACCAAACTAAAACAGCATTGCCTTTAGCAACTAATGAGCGATTTTGGTAAGCTTCATGGGTAATACTAAATGACTTATTGCCAATATTTGAAATAGAGGACTTGATAGTTACGCTATTCCCGTATTCAGTTTGGAGAATAAAGTCAACATCAATGTGTGCAATAATCATGGGCCAGTCATGACTAGATAAGTTCGGATGAACTAATTTGAATATGTCTTGTCTAGCTGTCTCAAACCAGACAGGAAAAGCAGTATTGTTTATGTGCCCCAAAATATCTGTTTCTGAAAATCTCGGCTCTATAATCGTTTCAAACATTTATTGTACCTAAAGAGTCATTATTGATAGATTCATACGGTCAGCAATAGCAACATTCTGACTATTACTAACTACTGCAATATTGGAGTTTTCTTCAATGAGGTATTTTTCAGCAACTCTTCGAAGGTCACTAGATGACACCTCTATTACACGAGACCTAAATAGCTCAAAAATTTCCTGTGTTCTTCCATAAAGCTCAGCATGAAAAGTTTGTATAACTTCACCCGCCGGCGAAGAGGGCTTATCTATAGAGCTAATTACACCAAGTATTGCTTCTTCCACTTGGTTTTCTTTATGCACATTATTTTTTAACCAGTCTATTGAAGAATCAAAATCTTTTAATGTTTCCTCGAGGCGGGGGTCCCTATAAGAGAAAAACTTGAAGCTAGAGATATTATTATCTTGGAGTGCCCCTCCACCATATGCTCCACCTCTCTCTCTTATTGCTCCATGAAGATAACCATTTCTTAAAAACTCACCTAATACTGTCAATGGAGCTGCATCTGGATGATTTATAGGAACCGTTGGGTAAGATTTCGCACAAAAATTGACAGGAGTATTTAATTCCCAGAACTCTAAAACCTGATGCCCTTTATGAGTCTCACCGAATATCTGAACCTTTTTGCTAGCTGCTTCGTTATAAAATTTATTATCTATAAATGTATTGTTATAGAGTCTCTCGGCTTCTCCTATTATTAGGTGCTTTCTCGGCATCAACAATATCAGCTGATGTAGCTCAGATAATTTATCACCTAGATTTACTAAGGATTGTTTTTTTCTTGTTTCATTATTTAATCTTTTGGTCTCAATAATTGATCCTAAGCCCTCCCATTGGTGGGTCAGTCCCCCTATTGGTGAAATTCCCCTTGAGGCAGCCATCATAGCTAGTTTTTGACCAATACCGGTAATAGCAGTCTCTTGTCTTGCTTGCTTTTGTTCAATTATTTCCTTGATTCTGGATAATTCATCAAATCTAGGTTTTTCTAAGGTAGCTTGAATTAGATCTGTTAAGGAAGCTTGATTTTTTGCTAATCCCTTTGTTGATATAGTCAGATGGGCAGATAGTGACCCCGTATTGTTTAGAAGCCCCTTAGCACTGACATGAGCACTTATTCCTCCACTTACTTGTGATTGCCAGCGTTGTGTATCTAAATAGCCTCTACCGTCAATTCCGAGCTCTGTAAGGCTCTTACTATACATAGGCAGAAGGTTTATCTGCTCATGAGTTAATTTAGGAAGATCAACAATTACTTGCTGATATATAAGTCCATTAGTTCCAGAATCATATAAATTTAGAGCAGGAGAACCATGATGAACAGCTTTAATAGGCATTGCTGCCATTTTTTCTGGGATATCCTCTAATCCAACCTTAGGTAAGATTGATTCGTCATCCACCTTATTTTGCCGCTTAATTAACTCTAATGATTTGTCAATCAAAGCTTGCTTGCCTTCTTTATCTAGGTTATTTTTTATAGTATCTAGACGTTCTGCTTCAATAGTATCGTTCATTTTTGCCAATTTATTATCAGGGATAATAGTGAGTCTAACTCTATGGTTGTTTTTGAGAAGAAGCCGACTCGTAAGTTGTTTGATATAGTCAGGATCTTTAATATTTTTTTGCAACTGACTCAAGACCGTCTCAATATCCAGCGAGGCAATTGGATCACCTCTATGAGTAGCATTTGTGAGGGCTGTGAGTATAAGCTGTAATCCATAAGGATAACCGTCACCTCCTATTTCACGTTGATTTAATTCTAGTTGGTGGAGAGAGGCCTCTAATTCTGCCCGGGGTATGCCATTCTCTGCAATATCTTCTAGAACATTTAATACTAGGTCCTCTAAGGCATCTGAATGTTCTGGGCTACTTCCTTCAATACCGCAGACAAAACATAGCTCAAGCTGTGAATCATCAAGCCCACACAATGGAGATGGCGACGAACCTAAATCAGTTACCTCTAAAGCTTTTTGCAGCGGCGACGCGCTATTATCCAAGAGCACACTTGATAATAGTTGTGCCTCTAAGTTTTCTTTCAGGTCAGTAGTGCTACCTAAAAGCCAGCTCATAATAATATGAGTTTTATTTTCAATACCTTTTTCATCGTTTAAAGCATAATTTTCTTGAATGGCGATAGGCTTTAAAAAACGCTTTTCATATGGAACTGAAATTCTTTCTTCTGAAGCATTAAATTTATATAAAACCTGATTTTGAAATCGTTCTTGTAGCTCATCTGCCGGAATATCACCAAAGGTCATGAAAATAGCGTTTGATGGGTGATAGTGGGTTCTATAAAATTCAATTAATTGCTCATGTGTTAGATCTGGAATACATGCAGGATCACCACCACTATTGAATCGATAGGTTGTCGTAGGATAGAGATGTTTGCATAAAATTTGCCATATAGTCGATGTGATGGAGCCCATTGCCCCCTTCATTTCATTAAAAACTACTCCTTTAAATATGAGCTCTGAATCTATATTTTCAGGATCCTTAAACTCAATACGGTGACCCTCTTGTGCAAAATCTAATTTATCTAGTCGAGAGAAAAAAACAGCATCAAGATATACATCCAGTAAATTATTAAAATCCTTCCTATTCTGGCTTGCAAATGGATATGCTGTCCAATCGGAGCTAGTAAAAGCATTCATAAAAGTGTTTAAGGATCGACGAATCATCATAAAAAAAGGATCGCGTACTTGGTATTTTTCGCTACCACATAGTGCAGTATGCTCAAGAATATGTGCTATGCCAGTTGAGTTAGTTGGCACTGTTCTCAGGGCAACTAAAAAAACGTTCTCTGTATTTTTTGCTGATATATGAATATGCTGGGCTCCAGTTTTCTTATGCTGAAACTCAGATACTTCAATATCTAGTGAATTAATTCGTTTTTTTCTTAAAATCTCAAAGGCAGGATGCAAAACTGTATTTAAATTTGTATTCATATAAGGACCTTAACCGAAAAATATAGCTATCTAATTGGATATTTTACATGTCGAGTGGACATCAAGCTATTTTTTGCAAAAAATTAATAGAAATTTATAACTTATTTCGCTTGATATCTCTGATGATAAAACGACCAGGATGAATCGCAAGCCTCAAGTCTAGTTCTAACGGCGGCACCTCTTTGCATATTTGACTTGCGATAAGATCAGCACAAATTGGTGCATAGCTTAATCCTTTGGAACCATGTCCAATGTTTAAATACAAACCCTTCCATGTCCCCCCTGGAGTGGGTATATGAGACCGAGCATTTTTCTTCATCAGTTTGTAATCTTTAAGATAATCATTTAGTTTTGGGGCTGGTCCAACAATAGGTAAGAAATCTGGTGTGGTGCATCTAAATGAAGTTCTACCACCAAGAGAAGATATATCAATTGTGTCAAAATTTTTTGCAAGCGATTGATCTAGTGCACCCAGTTGGTTGATATTTTTTTCATGATCTTCTTCACGGTTTGATATTTGGTTTTCATTGGCGCTATAAGTTGCACCAAGCGTATGAGTCTCCTTGTGTGTCGGAAGAAAATAGCTCTTGCCACAAAGTATAGTCTTTAGACGGCAGATCTTATCATTGGTAGGAATGGCTGTAGTCTGACCTCTAACCCTAGTTAATGGCAGATAATTAGTTTGATAAAATTTCTTACTCTCAAATGAGCAGGCTACTACTATCGCATCTGCTGTTGTTAGTAACTTTTCTGTATCATCTATTGCAATCCACGATTCCTTTTTTGATCCTGGGATTTTTTTTAATTGAATATCTTCGACTTCTGCATTTTTAATAGAAATTAAGGGATGCTGAATAAGCGAATTGCAAACTTCTGGAGGGCTAATCCAGCCAAGTTGTGGAAAAAATAATCCAAATCTATGAGATAAAGATAGACCAGCCTTTTTATCGAGCTCTTTGTCCATGATTAGACTGACAAAATCATTCGGGTATATTGAGGAGATGCGTTTGAAATTTTCTATATCATTAGATTTTTTTGGCAATATGATTACCCCACATCTATCGCCAAATATTTTTGATTTTTTGTTATCTAAGAAATTCTTATAAAATTTACTTGCTGCAATCAATGATGAAATACCAAAACGTGAAATTTCTGAAATACTTGATGAAAGTTTAGGGTAGAGAACACCCTGCTTATTGCCGGAAGCCTCTTGCGCTACTCTTTTGTGACGCTCAATTACAATTACAGAAATTCCACGCTCAGCTAAAGCTCTGGCAGTTGAACAGCCAGCTATTCCTCCACCTATGACTATCACCCTAGAAGGTTTCTTTATCTCTGGAGTTAAATACCATGGTGCTTTATGGGGAGAGTTGTATAAAGTTGGGCTCCAGCTCTCTTTGGGTATGTCTTGATTTTTTTGATCTATAAATTGACCACTGGTATATGCAATTTTTGATTTGCTGTGAGTAATTTTTTCTAAGGAAAATCCAACCTGAATTAACCTTTTTTTTACAAGATTCTCTGAAGTTGATGCACTAAATGTTGTTCCGGTTTGACTTAAGTTAGCGATCACTTTAAATAGATCCATTGTCCATATATCTGGATTATTTTTTGGAGTAAAGCCATCTAAAAACCAGGCATCAAAAATAGGGTTATTTACTCTCTCAAAAAATGGATGCTCGCTATTTTTTATTGATGAAAACATATCGTATGCATCGCCATACATAAGTGTTAGAACTATATTTTTATCCTCAAAATATAGTCTATGAATTCCAGAAATTGGTGGCGGGTAGCATGCAATAAGATCATTCGCTAGCTTAGAAAACTCTGGCACTAGAGATAAAATACGAATGAGATCTTTTTTGGGAAGAGGTGAGTTTTCAGTAGAAACGAAATTTAGAGTCCCAGTTTTCCTGAGTCCACGATATTTTAGCCATGCTTGGGCTGTAATTAAAAAATTTAACCCAGCACCAAAACCGGTTTCCCCGATTGTGAATGATAAGTTTTTTTCGGTACCCCAGCGCTCGGCAAAGTTGTTCCCACCAAAAAATATATGTCGCCTATTATCTATTTTCGATTGGTCACATAAATATAAATTTTCGGATAATAAAGTATAGGGCGAAGAATTTTCAGTCCATTCTACTTTCGCTTCAGGAATAGAATGCTTGTTTTTTGTGAGACTTTTTTGCTTCGGCAAAATCAGGCCTCGATAGCTTTATAAATATTTGACTTAGACTTAAATTCTTCGCGAATCTGGTTGCACCAAACCGAAATACGTTCATCTGTAAGATCAAACTCGTTTGCATCATCTATTGCTAAGCCAACAAAGTATTTTTTATCTTTAGTTAGAGCTTTTGATTCATTGAAATCAAACCCCAGTATAGGCCAATAACCTATAGTTATTGCACCTTTAGCAGAAATCTTGGCCCACAAATAACCCATAGCATCCAGAAACCAATCTGGATATCCAATTTGGTCCCCTAAACCATATAATGCAACTATTTTTCCATTGAAATCGAGTTTATCGATATCACTCCATACTCTTTCCCAGTCCTCTTGTATTTCTCCATAATCCCATGTGGGTATACCCATTATAAGACAATCATATGCCTCCATAGATGAAATGGGCTCATCTAATATATTGTATAGATCTACGTTAATTTTTTCATAAGTGCAGCTACCAAGCTCTAATGCAATTTTTTCGGCCACAATTTCTGTATAACAGGTAGATGTACCATAAAACAAACCAATAGATAAATCGTTCACATTTTTTCGGTTCATTATGTCCTCTTTTTTTAAGTGCTACCCTCAAAATCTAATTGCCGCCATGCTTCATAAACAACTGTTGCAACTGAATTTGATAGATTCATACTTCTACTTTTTGGCTGCATTGGAATTCGAAGTATCTGGTTAAATGGGAGAGCCTCACGAAATTCTTCTGATAGTCCTCTTGTTTCTGGGCCGAAAACCAAGGTATCGCCAATCATAAATTTTACATTGGTATAAAAAGTTGAACCTTTTGTACTAATTGCAAATATTCTTTCTGGAGATTCATTTTGCAAAAAGTCATTCCAATTTGCATGTATGCTTGTTTTTTGGCATTCGCCATAGTCTAAACCTGCTCGTCTGAGACGTTTGTCATCTAACTGAAAACCTAGTGGTTCAATAAGATGAAGTGAAAAACCTACATTAGCTGATAGCCTAATTATGTTACCAGTATTAGGTGGAATTTCAGGTTCAAATAAAACTATATTTAGCATAATAAGCGAAAGAGTATGTTGTGTGTATTTAGTTTTGGTGTTTGTATTCTAATATTTTACTACAAAAATTTTAATCTCATGCGAAGAAACGAAAGGCCTCACTCCTCCATTAACTCCAGTTCGATGATTAGGTCATCTGATAACGACTCAAGCTCTTTTTGAATTAGATTACTATTAACTTTTGATGCACCTGAAAAACTGATGACAGCAGAGGCTCTAAAGAGTAGTTCTGAGCTCATAGGGGCATCTTCACAATTAGTACAAAGTTCTTCCACGTTGATATTTAATTCAGCTAATATCGATGAAAGTTCGCCTATGATGCCAGGCCTATCATTGCCAACTAGATTTAAAAGATAATGCTTTTCTGGCTCATGATCTAAATTATTTGTAAGCTCAGCATTAATTTTGATACCTTCAGTACTAAGGCCTTCTAGATCGCTTAGTAAATCAGCCTGATTTTTCTGGGGAATTTTTACTAGAAGAACCCCAGCAAATTTTCCAGCAAGCCTTGACATGTTACTTTCAAGCCAACTTCCTTGATTAAGTAAAACTATTTTTGCAATCTTTTCGACAATACCGGGTCGATCATCAGCTATTACTATAAGAGTGAAATATTGTTCCATTGGAAATCCTTCTATCTGAATCTATATTTTTTATGATATAAATATAGCACCATAGTTTAGTTGGGTTTTACTCATATTGGAAATGACTCATGATTGTAATACCACCAAACAAGTTATCAGATAAAATTTTGGTTTCTATTATAGAGGAATTCATAAATAGAGAAGGAACTGATTATGGGGAGAAGGAGGCAAAATTAGATACTAAAATAAAGAATGCTCGGTCAAAAATAATGAGAGGTGAGGTTCAGATAATGTTCGATCCTAAAACAGAAAGTTGTAACTTGATCACCAAAGAGGAGCTCTCTAGGATAAAAAAACTAGCAAACTAATCACTAGCTGTATAATTAACTAAGTATCAACAAGTAGAGCAATAGCTTCAAGAGCCTCAGGATCCCTAGCCTTAATTTTATTTGCTATATGGTGTTGAAAGAAATACTTGAAGCCCTTTTCAGTGCTACCAGCGTATAGACATTTATCTCCAGACAGAACAGGAGTGCAGCTAACCTTGGAATCATTTATGAGCATGCATTCTATTGAGCCAGTTGAGAGTAACGTCCAGCTAACTACTTCTTTAAGAGTTATGTTCTTAAATCCATCATTCGAAATCACTGCATGAGTGCCAATATTATCGGGTATTTCTTGAATAACACCCTCAGAAGCTCCATAGTTGCCGTATTGCTCAAATGCAGTCTCTAGCTCGATAATCTTATGAACAGGCGCCTCATAAAAAACCTCATCATTCGTGGGGTCAAAATATCCCTCCCAGCGACCATTAAGAGGGTCCTGAAGTTCCGTACATGGGACAATTTTATCTAACCATGGAACTAGGCCAACAACCTCTCCATCTGACCGCAACCCCCAGCATAAAACTTTAATGCTAAATAACTTTGTTGGGTTGCTTTCGTTTGAATATATCATCTCCAAACCATCATATTCGGGTGCCAAGCGATTAATTTTTTTCGTGCTGGAAAACGAATAGGGTTGACGAGAAAAGATATCAATAACATTATCTGTTTTGAACTTTGGTGTTGAGGTTGTCATAATACATCCCTCAAATATCAGCTAATGTGAATAACTATTATGAAAATAATAGTCGACCGAAAAAATTATTTATATTTTATTCAATACACAACATAAGGTACTACTGATTGATAAAAAGTACAACATATAGTGCCACATTTTTTTAATTAATTTTTACGATACAAAAAATATACAACTATATAATCTAATTTAGCTGGATAAATCGTTATACATGGAGAAATACTAAGTGGTGATATTCCCGATTCCAAAACCCTTTATTTCAAAACATAAAGTTCAATTAAGTTTAGAGGACTTAACCTTTATTTTTAATGATTTATTTTCTTCTAAATATAATATTAGGCTTGAGGGCGGTGCAAATGAGCCAATATATCTACCTACTAGCTCAGATTGCAAAACTAATAGATTGATTTTTCGTAGCAATTATATTTCTAGCGCTTTGCACGAGGTTGCACACTGGTGTCTCGCTGGTGATAAAAGGCGCAAAATGATTGATTATGGTTACTGGTATAATAAAGATGGAAGATCAAACATTGAACAAAAAATATTTGAAGAGGTTGAAATTAAACCCCAAGCCCTTGAGTGGATTTTTTCTATTGCCTCAAATAACACATTTAATATCAGTGTAGATAATTTAGATGACGATACAGAACCCAGCTATTATTTTTTAAAATCAATATCTGACCAAGCTCATAGTTGGTGTATTGAATCTTTACCAAATCGAGCATTATTATTTGTAAATGCTTTAGTTTGCTATACTGGTATAAATCCTTTTGATTCATCTCTTTATCAATTTTTCTCAGAGTAATAAGTTCATAAAATGGGTTCAATATAATGAAAATTATTGCTGATAATAGTATGCCTTTGGTGCAAGAGCTATTCTCTCCCTATGGCGATATTACAATGCTACCTGGCCGAGAAATCTGTTCAGAAGACGTTAGATTCGCTGACGTTTTATTAGTAAGATCTATTACGCAAGTAAATGAAAATTTATTAAAAAATAGTAAGATAAGGTTTGTTGGATCTGCAACCATTGGTTCCGATCATATTGACGAATCTTATCTGCGAGAGCAGGGGATCGATTTTTCCAATGCTCCAGGTTGTAACTCAAGCGCAGTTATTCAGTATGTCATATCAGTTTTATGCTCTTTGCGTTCCGGCTGGATGGATCAGACTGTCGGCATAATTGGATGTGGAAATATTGGTGGTAAACTATATCGTATTCTTAATGATATTGGAGTGAAGTGTCACTGTTATGATCCATTTTTGGATGCCAAAAAAAATAAATACTTAGGATCCTTTGAGGAGGCAATCAAGTCAGATATTTTATCGATACACGTACCCTTAACTATCGATGGACCTTTCCCGACCTATCATTTATTCAATGATGAAGTCTTTTTGAGACTTAAAAAAGATATTTTATTAGTCAATTCTAGTAGAGGCGCCGTAATTGACAATAAATCATTAATGAATTTTTTGTTAACCAGCTCCTGTCAGGTGTCTCTTGATGTATGGGAGGATGAGCCGAATATTTCGCTACCTCTGCTTGAGTTAGTCGATATCTGTTCCCCTCATATTGCAGGTTATAGCTATGATGGAAAAATTAAAGGAACAGAAATGATATTTGAAGCCTTTTGCTCTAAGTATGCTATTGACTACCCTGGCGCACTCCCCCAGAATAAATTTTTTAAATTATCCCCCACTTCGATAGATGCAGCAGTATCTGCTACTTTTAATATAAAAAAAATAGATCACCAAATGAGGGATGTTTTATTAAAAACAACAGGGGATATTTCAGTTGCATTTGATGCTTTAAGAAAAAATTGTCCAAAAAGATACGAGTTTAGTAGATATCATTTGACTAAAAATACTGAAAACTCACTAGTACAAAATTTACTAAAGATCGGCTTCGGGATCACCTAGTAGCGAAATTTTCTAAACCTGACACTTTTAATCTAATTAAGCATCGGTCCCATTATCAATACGATATTTTTTCAAAAACCTAGATAATCTCTGAATCGCTTCTGTTATATCATCTTCTCTTGGTAAAAAAACAATACGAAAATGATCCGGATCCGGCCAATTAAAAGCTGTACCTTGAACTAAAAGAATTTTCTGTTCAAGCAATAAGTCTAATACAAAACTTTCATCATCTTTTATTGGATATATTTTTGGGTCTAAACGAGGGAATAAGTACATTGCTGCTTTTGGTTTTACACAGCTTACACCAGGTATACTAGTCAGAAGAGACCAAGCAGTATCTCTTTGAAGTAGTAGTCGCCCCCCTGGCCCAGTTAAGTCCTCGATACTTTGATGTCCACCCAATGCAGTTTGAATTGCGTACATAGCAGGGACATTAGCGCAAAGTCTAACAGAGGAAAGTGTTTCGAGACCCTCAAGATAGCTCTTGGCCATCTCTTTGGCACCACTTACCACTAGCCACCCTGATCTAAAACCGGCAAGTCTATAGGTTTTGGATAGTCCGTTTAATGTAACGAAAAGCACATCACTTGCCAGGCTGGCAATAGGAATGTGTTTAGCTCCGTCAAATAAGATACGATCATATATTTCATCAGCATAAATTATCAGACTATGTTTTCTAGCTAGCGAAATTATTTTATCCAAAGTATTTTTGCTATATACCGCCCCAGTCGGATTATTTGGATTTATAACGACAATACCACGAGTTTTTGTTGTAATTTTTTTAGCAATGTCATCAATATTTGGTTGCCAGTCATTTTTTTCATCACAAAGATAATGAACAGCTTTGCCCCCTGCTAGATTTACAGCAGCAGTCCAAAGCGGGTAGTCTGGAGCGGGAATTAAAATCTCATCTTCATTATTAAGCAAAGCTTGCATAGCCATTACTATTAATTCACTGACACCGTTGCCCAAAAAAATATCATCAACTTCAACATCTGGTATACCCATAATTTGACATCGCTGCATAACAGCTTTTCTTGCGCTATAAAGACCTTTTGAATGACAATATCCTTGAGCTTCTGGTAAGTTATGTATGACGTCCTTGATTGTTTCATCTGGCGCATCAAAACCAAATGCACCAGGATTCCCTATGTTAAGCTTGAGAATACGGTGACCATCCTCTTCTAAGCGATTTGCATGCTCATGAATTGGGCCACGAATGTCATAACAAACATCATCTAATTTTTTTGATTGTTTAATATATTGCATAGATATCTTTATCAATAAATTTCAATTAATTATAATTAGACTATTGTATATCAAATTACACCGATAGCTAAAAAAAGTAGGGGATTGATGCTATGAAGAACAAAAAACTTAATAAAGAGGAGTGGCGCAAAAAATTATCTCCGGAAACGTTCAATGTCTGCTGGGAAAAAGGTACAGAACCAGCATTTTCGGGAAAATTTAACACTGAAAAGACGGTAGGTGTTTATATTTGTAAATGCTGTAGAGAGCCTTTATTTGATTCAAAAAAAAAGTACGACTCCGGCTCTGGATGGCCTAGTTTTTTTGAAGTAATTAGTGATTGTGCTGTAAATAAGCATTCAGATAACAGTTATGGTATGGAGCGGGTTGAGGTTGTTTGCGCATATTGTGGATCTCATTTAGGGCATCTATTCACTGATGGACCTGATCCAACAGGCTTGCGATATTGCATAAATTCTCTCTCATTGAGCCTGGTCCATAAATAAATTTAAATAATATTTGAAATTGTATATTTTATTTTAACGAGCAGGATATAAAGTAGGCTTGACAGTCTAGAGCCCGCTTCATAAAATGCGCGCCTCCCTTTTTAAAGAATGTTAAGTTTTTTTTAAAGGAAATTTTAGTCCCGTTCGTCTAGAGGCCTAGGACACCGCCCTTTCACGGCGGTAACAGGGGTTCGACTCCCCTACGGGACGCCATTTTTCGTTGCTTTGTTCTTATTGCAAAGAAACTGCGGGAATAGCTCAGTTGGTAGAGCGCAACCTTGCCAAGGTTGAGGTCGCCGGTTCGAACCCGGTTTCCCGCTCCAATTAAAAATACAACCAAGTTCTGTTGTATTTTTCAAAAATAATGCGGTTTAATTTTTAAGTAATTTGTAGAAATTATCCTTTATTGAATATTTTTGCTAATTTTTTCCTACAAAAATAAAATTAAGTCTCGCAGTTGAAACCATAAATTAGTAGATTAACAAAACTATGAAAAATTCGTGCTTGACTATAAAAAATCTTTTTAAAGAATACGACACAGGTCTTTTAGCGCTGAAGGGCGTTGATATTGAAGTTAAACAAGGTGACTTCTTTGCACTTCTGGGGCCAAATGGAGCTGGCAAATCAACAATTTTGGGTATTATTTCTTCCTTAGTGAAAAAAACATCAGGCAGCGTAACTGTATTCGGTATGAGTATAGATAAAGATTTTCCAATAATAAAAAAAAATGTTGGAGTTGTTCCGCAAGAAATAAATTTCAATAATTTTGAAAAAGTTTTCGATATCATAAAAACCCAAGGTGGATATTTTGGTCTTTCTTCATCAGTATCTAGAAAGAGAGCAGAGAAATATTTAAAGCTTTTGAGTTTATGGGACAAGCGCGATCAAACTCCAAGAATGCTTTCTGGTGGAATGAAACGAAGACTAATGATAGCAAGAGCTCTGGTGCATGAACCTAAATTGTTGATTTTAGACGAACCTACGGCTGGAGTGGATATAGAATTAAGAAGATCCATGTGGGAGTTCCTGAAAAAAATCAATGATGATGGCACAACAATTATTTTAACAACCCATTATCTTGAGGAAGCTGAATCTCTGTGTCGGAATATAGCGATCATCGATCGTGGAAAAATTATTCAAAATACCTCGACCAGAGACTTACTTAGGCAGCTAAATACTGAATCTTTCATATTTAATACACGTGAAAAAATATCAAAACTACCTGAGATGGAAGGGTATAAGGGATTGATCATTGACTCCAACAGCTTTGAGGTGGAAGTCGAAAATAATAGATCATTGAATACTTTATTCACTAACTTTAGTGATCAAGGAATAGAAATTTCAAGTATGAGAAATAAGTCTAATAGGCTAGAGGAATTGTTTCTTTCGTTAGTCCAACCAAATACAAAAGAGATTAAGGAGCCATTAATTGGATTATAAAGGGCAATGGATAGCTTTTCTTACCATTTTGGTGAAAGAAATCAGAAGATTTACTCGAATATGGCCACAAACACTTCTGCCGCCAGCTATCACTATAACTTTATATTTCATAATTTTTGGAACACTTATTGGTCCAAGAATTGGTAGCATGTCTGGTCTTCCTTATATTGAATTTGTTGTACCTGGTCTAATTATGATGTCTGTCATTACAAACTCATATGGTAATGTAGTGTCATCTTTTTTTGGGGCTAAAATGCATAGATCTATTGAAGAGGTATTGGTGTCACCCGTTCCAAGCTATGTATTATTATGGGGTTATGTAATTGGAGGAGTTTTGCGTGGGCTGTCTGTGGGATTTATTGTGACATGCCTGTCACTCTTTTTTACCGATTTTGAGGTTTATAATTTTTCCATCACTATTTTTATTATAATACTCGCATCAGTGCTATTTTCGCTGACCGGTTTTATAAATGCGATTTTCGCTAATAGTTTTGATGACATATCTATAGTTCCAGTTTTTGTTTTAACGCCCCTTACTTATTTGGGCGGAGTTTTTTATTCGATACAAATGTTATCTGAATTTTGGCAGAGCATATCAATGATGAATCCTATCCTTTATATGGTTAATGCATTTAGATATGGCTTGTTAGGTGTTACCGATATAGATATATCACGTGCGTTTGCTATTGTTGTTGTTCTCTGTGTACTTCTTTTTTATTATTCACTGCACCTACTCAATCAAGGAAAGCGGCTAAGATCTTAACTAGAGTAAAAAGATACTTATGTTTATTAAAAATAATTCGCCACTCGGCGCCAAAATTCCATACCCCAAAAATTATAGCTCATCCCTATTGCATCCAATACCTAGAGAGAAGGGTAGAGATATGATTAAGCTTGACGTTAAAAATGGTTTTTATGGTGAGGATATATGGAACGCTTATGAAATTTCTTGGTTGAATTTGAAGGGGAAGCCTGTAGTTGCCACTGCCCAGATTGTATTCCAATACGATACAAAAAATATTATAGAATCAAAGTCACTTAAACTGTATTTCAATTCTATGAATCAAACCAAGTATGAATCTAAAGCTCATTTTTTAAGTGTCATTATAGATGATATATCCAATTGCGCTGGGGGGAGTGTTGAAGTTGTTATATTTGAATTGGGGGATTTATGCGATAAAGGGCTTCCTGCATTCTCAGGAATTTTGCTAGATGATTTAGATGTTATGGTAGAAGCATATGATCCTGATCCATCTTTGTTAGACATAGAGCATACTGACAAGCTAGTTACAGAAACATTATACAGTCATTTATTAAAAACTAATTGTCCAGTAACAGATCAGCCCGATTGGGCCAGCATTATGATTAGATATACAGGTCAACCGATTGATAGGGACGGCCTGCTCAAATATATAATTTCATATCGCAATCAACAAGATTTTCATGAGCAGTGTGTTGAGCGTATATTCTTAGATATATCTTCTTCATGTCTGCCAAATGATTTAGAGGTTTATGCGAGATATACCCGACGTGGTGGTTTGGATATTAATCCATACCGAAGTTCAAAAAAAATGAAACCACCATTAGCTCGTATATCGCGACAATAGGCTATACTTGTGTTTAATCCAAATTTAATTGTATATTTTAGGTATTTTTTATTTAAAGGCTAAGAGATGGATGCACTTAAAGCACTGCAAAGTCGGGTTTCCAGTGCCAGACTAGTTGAACCTGGCCCTACGAAAAAGGCGCTCGAAAGTATCAAGAAAGCAGCCTTAAGAGCTGCAGATCATGGTCGATTAAGACCATGGAGGTTTTTAGTTATAGAGGGCGAAGGCCGAGAAAAATTGGGCGATCTTTTTGTAGTTGCTGAAAAACATAGAACAATGGATTTGAATGAAAAAGTAAATCAGATAATATTTAAAAAAGCAATGAGAGCTCCAACTATTATAGTTGTAGTTGCTTGTATAAAGCAGCACCCAAGAGTTCCAGAAATTGAACAGCTCATCTCAGCTGGGGCTGCCGCACAAAATATGCTTAATGCGGCGTATGCCCTAGACTTAGGAGCTATTTGGCGAACTGGTGATATAGCGTATGATAGTACTTTTTCAAAAAAATTAGGCCTAGATGCTAACGAAAAAATTGTTGGTTTTTTGTATTTAGGTACTGCTCCTGATGGGCTTAGGACTAAAACACCTCAACTCAATACAACCGATTTCTTTAAGAGCTGGCCCTGATGATTGCTATTGGTTAATAGCTTGTATACAGTCGTGGCGCGATAGTTTATTTTTTTAAGATTAAATGCTTGATTAAAAAATTTTCTCCTTTGCAGTTCGAGATCTATATATTTTATGGTGAGGTGGCCGAGTGGCTTAAGGCGCCCGCTTGGAAAGCGTGTGTACGGCAACGTACCGAGGGTTCGAATCCCTCTCTCACCGCCAAATAAATAATATGAATAGATGAAAATTTTTATCTATCAAAATTTATTATTTTTAATGTAATAATCTCATTGTTATTTATATATGTCACTAAACTATTGATATATATATTTTTTTATAAAATATATATACAAAAAATCTGCCAGTTCACGAATTAACTATGGTAAACTCTAATCATTGGAAATATTTTAAATGAGCGTTAAGAATAGATCATTTTTTTCCATTAAATTTGACTGCAAGACATTGCATGTCCTGCGGTAGCCTGCCCAAGAAAAAAATCATACAAAATTTCTATAAAATAGTATCTCTTTCATATACTTATGTCTTTAAAATGTGACTACTCCCAGATGAATTCTCCACATCCTAAAGTATAGAAGTCATAATTTTTCATAATCAAACAGACATTAATATAAGGTTTTTATTTAAATGTTAAAGATTTTACTTGATCTTCTCCTGCCAGCTGAACGTACTCGTGCATTTTTTTTAACTATATGGGTTTTAGTCGTGGCTCTGGTGGATGTTATTGGAATTGCTTCAATTATGCCATTTATTGCTGTTTTATCGAATCCTGGGCTCGTTGAAACTAATGAGTATCTTGCTGGGTTATATGGATTTTCTGGGTATCAAAGCTCCCATGACTTTTTATTTTTATTAGGTACGATTGTTTTTTTGCTTTTATTGATATCACTTAGTCTTAAAGCATTCACTATATATATTCAGACACGGTTCACTCTAAAAATTGAGTATAGCTTGGGCCGCAGACTTTTATCTGGCTATTTAAATCAACCTTATGAATGGTTTTTAAATCAAAATAGCTCAGAGTTAGGAAAAAGTATTCTTGCTGAAGTTTATAATGTCGTAAAAGGTGGGTTTGCTCCAATGATGGCTGTGATAACACAAACTATTATTGCGATTACAATTTTAATACTTCTTCTGTTCGTTGACCCTTTTCTTGCTTTAGTCGTTTTTATAACTTTAACTGCTTCATATTTTTTAATTTTTAAAACATTAAAAAAGTTTTTGAAAGGTATAGGTCAAACCAGATTCGATGCTAATCACCAAAGGTTTAGAGTAATAAATGAGGTGTTTGGCGGAATCAAAGACGTAAAATTAGGTGGGTTAGAAGATTTTTATTTAGAAAAGTTTTCGGAGCCTTCACTTACCTATTCAAAGAGTAATGCAACTTCGCATGTAATTAATATCATGCCACGCTTTGCATTAGAGGCAATCGCATTTGGTGGACTGCTATTGATGATTTTATATATGATGGCTATGAACGACGATTTTGAAGCAGTTTTACCTACAATAGCTTTGTACGCTTTAGCAGGCTACAGACTTATGCCAGCATTACAGCAAATTTACGAAGGTTTTTCTAAACTAAAATTTTCCACTCCAGCTGTAAAGAAGCTTCATAGTGACCTTACTAAATTGAAAAGAACAACCAAAAATAGTGGGGGGCATCCTGTATCATTCTTAAAATCTATAGAGTTGGAAAACGTTGTTTTTAAGTATCCTAAGTCAGAAAAACGAGCGATTGATAATATCAACCTTATTATTCCAGCATATAAAACTGTTGGTTTTGTAGGGCCGACAGGGAGTGGAAAGTCTACAACAGTGGATACTATTCTTGGTTT
>Ga0209634_1000527_pt1 | contig 29707 bp, 54 predicted proteins | sample LinPmetageLP40_FD_184043 | JGI IMG/M metagenome (GOLD analysis project Ga0209634, IMG submission 184043) | Marine viral communities from the Pacific Ocean - LP-40 (SPAdes) (version 2) | ecosystem: Environmental > Aquatic > Marine > Oceanic | place: Pacific Ocean | collected 2010-08-26 | reverse complement strand
TAAGTATATACAATCGGTGGTGTAAGATCGTAGTCGAGCTTTAAATGGCCCCCAACCCTTGTCTCATATAGCCACGCATATATGGACAGTAACGCGTATGGGATATTATAGTAATATGGCGGCATATATGCATACGGACGAGATGTATATTGTAGTATTCAGTACGGACAAGATAATGTCCACCGTGGTAAACATAATGTTCACAGTGTGTATTAATTTATAATGTGGTGTTGTGTAATTATTGTGTAGTACTTTACCCGGTGCTGAATTATTTATTATTACCGTAGCACTCCCCCTATACCTCCATCGGCATCTTAACTTACTTATACCTAAATATACGAACATTCCCTACGGTAGCCAAATGTTACCGCATGTTTCGTCGTGAGATGTCATGAACAATGCTTGGATTTGTCATATCCTCATTGTCACATGCGGTTCATTGCACGATTAACCCATGTTCACTGTGAAACGTTGTGAATACTTTAATGTTCACAAATATATACTCGTCGAGTCGAAAGTGGTTGGCTTGCGATGTCAAGGGGTTAACACCCGCTCCATTTCATTTCACATAACATACGATCAACAGGTCATATATAACTATGTTTTTATATTACAATATGTTTATCATCAAATATTTGGACATACGTAGATTTAAATGTCCATACGTTACAATATTAATTGACTAGCATCAATTTAAATGCGTTTTAACACGTTTATTATACGTTTTAATCGCGTTCTAGAACCAAGACAACGTCACACTCATCAAATTATATCCAGCGCTATAACACCGAGTTTATTAAATGTAACCATTCATTTACCCTATTGTCCCACGTTTGTTTACGTGCCCAATCATTGGCTTTAATCGTTTTATTCGACCACAACCTAGCAAATGACCTATCATTCACATCACGTAGTAGCATTTCCTTTATCGTCGCTGGATTATTATTTATTAGCATGCCTCTTTCTCCCATACCAACTATATGTTTTATGTTTCCGGGTCCATTTGTAAGCAACTTTGTATTAGATATCATCATTTCAACTCCCGTTATGCAATACGTCTCTAAATAATCACTTTGATATATCCAATATTCGGCTTTGTATTGTTCCTCCTTTAATCGCTTAGGTGATAGTGCACCTAAATACTCAATACCATCCTGCTCAATTAATCCCTTATCCCAATCACTAGCATAAGGTGGACAAGCAATTGTTAATGACAATTCCGGTCTAGCCTGCTTTAAATCGCTCCAATTGTCTAATATAGTCTTCAATCCACGATCTGGTGATGATGACCAAATTATCCTACCTTTAATTTTACTTGCCTTTATGTTGTTCCAATCATCTAAATCGATTGCATTGTCAATTGACTGTATATACGTAGTAGAATTATGTGGTTTGTAACCGAAAGCTTTGAGTTTGGCCTTAATTATATCTACATGAAACTCACTTACACACACAAATTTATCTACTTTGTTTAGCGCTTGTATTATCTCACCATTTGTCATTACCCTTCCTTTATACCAATTGTACCAACCATCATCATTGTGTAACCAAAATATTGACTTATCAAATGTTATTTTCTTGCGTTCTAATTCTTTAAAGTAATGAATATATTGTCCCGCTATTACTAAATCATAATGATTATAGCCTCTTAGTTTATTAGCGTTATTTATTCCAATCGGTGATTGATGCTTTTTTAACTGCTCAAGTGGAATATAGTGTACCCCACTATTAACTGCTTCGTCTACAAGACCACTAACAACTACATTGTGGCCTTTTTTTACTAGCGCTTCGGCTAATTTAATATAGCAATATTCTGTTCCACCACCACCTTTCTTAACCCAATTCTTCTTACTTAACCATGGGTTATGATAACCTGTCCAAATTAGTATCTTCATTTACTCAATAATAAAATTACCTGACTGTACTGCTTTAGGTTCTGTTTGCCATAAGTTAACTGCAATAGCAAATCGAGTTCCATTAGTTACATCTGTTACTCTATGTAAGTGCTCACCTGCATCTAATATAACTAAACGATTGTATTTAGCTGCTATACGTTCTGGCTCTTTATCTCTACCACTTGTATGTATTTCTAAGAAACCACCATCAAACTCATGTTCAACTGGGTAATATACTGTTCCAATTACTGGTTTAATTACTTCACCTCCATCGTTACCACCTGTTGCTAACCAATGTTCTTCATCTTTATCAAGATGTGATCCTAAACCTGGGTTTGGATGTCCATTACCATAAACACCTGTCCAATATTCAAAACCAACTAATCCTGTAATTGATTCATATCTAGGAAAATCCCAAGGTGAATGATACTTCCACATCACTTCAATTAATCGTTTTTTAACTGTATTTGGTTCACTGTTCCACCAACCATCCCACCACATGAAATTACCATTTGGTGTAAAGAAATTCTTATCGTTTTTAATATCGTTTAATAATTGGTCGTCTTTAATAAAATCGTCTATTATAATCATAATTATTTATTTGTGGCCTGCGCCTTTAATGAAACTAACTACTACATATCTTGTACCTTTAGTAACAGGTCTAGCTCCATGTTTATGAGTTATGTTACCTGGGTGTAGTGTTGCTACACCAATTTGTTTCGGGTTAATGTTTGTTTTATATTTAGGAAAATATGTACCTCCACCTTCAAATTCACCTGGATTTAAGTTAACTAATGTTGTTATATTACTATAATCATGATGAACTCCTAAATGTGCTTGTTTATCGTGTGGGTATTTTATTATAAATGATTCGTCTCTTAATTCATTCCAATCTGTACCATCTAATTTAAATCTATCTATAGCATATGGTCTAACATAATCATTAATTATTTTATTATATATCCCATCCATTTTTAATTCCGATAGTAAATTATCTGTTGTTGGATAAAATTTATGTCTATCTGTTGTCCAATCAATTGTTTCGCTTAATGCTATTAATTGCTTACAAAATATTTCTGTAAATAATGGAAACACATAAACATGAGGTGCAGGTTCATCTGTAATTAGATCATACTCCTTATTCATTAATAGTGGATTAATATATTTTTTACTCCACGCTTCCCAATCTTCTATTTCATATAATTCATTTGGATTGGTTTTTAATACTTCATTCATTGGTTTATCTGCTATCATTTCACTCATCCTTCGTTCAGGCATTACTGATTTAAATGATTTAATGTCTGTTACTTTCTTTTTTGATTCATCCATTATCTTATCATCTAACCATTCAGGTTTATTATTACCTATTTTTGGTTTTAACATTTCATCTGATAATGTTAATGATTTTGATGTTGTAGGTGCTTGAAGAACATAACTTTGTTTAAAAGCATATTGTTTAAATCCTGTACCTTTAAATACCTTAATAGCATCTTCCCTATCATGTTTACCATTTAATGCTGAGTAAAATTCATCTATTGCGATTACATTATTTAACAGTTTGGAGTCAATTATTTCACTCATACCTTTTCTTGATAACATATAAGCATGTGTGTTATATGAATAATGAGTGTTAAGTATATTTTCACTAGCATCGGTTTCTAATGATGGGTTTTGAGCATTTCTAGATAAGTAAACCATACTCCAATCTTTATCTAATTCCTTAAACATTTTATCAGTTGGGAACGTTCTTGTACTAATAAAGTCCTCTTCTAATATCATAATATTATCATATCCTGATTCGTAGGCATCTTTAATACAATCATAATGAGATAAAGTACACCCTATTTCACCTGGTGTTACTTCTCTATTAAAAAATGAGTTATTATGTTCAATTTTCCACCAATTAGCTGCTTTATATTTAAATGGAGGTTTCTCTGTACCTTTAACTACTTCCCACCCATTAATAGCCTTCGTAATCCTACAATCAGTAGGTCTAATGTTTAAGTCTCTTAATTTACCCCAGATAATATCTTCATCTGTGTTAAGATTGATTACATAAATTTTATCTATTTTCATATTAATTATTTTAAATCGTCTATTGTTATTTCAAAATCACCTTCTCCATCACCATTATTATAATATTTATCCCATAATTTCTGGTCATCAACTAAACATTGTTTACATATGGTTTTTCTATCTACTGTTATTAATAATTCATCATATACTAATAGCTCAGCTTCAAATGTCTCAGATATATTCATTCTACCCCAATCAGCATCTTCACCCCATACCTGTTGTTTATTTAATCCTTTGTCGTCACAAAATTTATTAATACGGTTTTCCATCCACTCTAATATAGGAGTATCTGCTGCAAATACTTCTGGTAGGTTAGTTGGTTTGTGACACCAAGCGCATGTTTTCTTACTCATTACCTTAATAGTTTCTCATTTCGTCCTAGAAAATACCAAAAATTGTTAGTATAATCATCATCATCCTTTATTACCTCAACAAATTGAGGGTTGGGTATTAAATTACCACTTATACTTATTCTATTTTGTCCTGATGCATTTCTAGGTACAAAATGCAATATTGAAGAAGAAAATAAATATAAATGTCCTGATTTAATAGGCACTTCATATGATACTCTAGCTTCATTTGCATTAACTATAAAATTTATATTACCTGCATTTTTAGGTTGATGTGGGTAATAAACCCAAGATAATTGGTACCCACTTCCTTCATCACACCCACCAGCATGATCATGAACCATTGTATAACCTAAATGTGGTGTAAAATGACCCCAAATTTCTTCTAACCCATATGAATTTTCTCCAAAATTATTATTTGTTATTTTTGAAATTTCAGTTGCAAATTTAGCTTTTAATGTTTCTGTTATAGGACAATCTTCATAGAAAGTATGTTGTACATCTACTTCATCTCGATGTGGTCTAGAATCATCTAATTCATCAGTCATTCTAGCATTTTTATTTAAATAAATATCCGTAACCTCATCTATAACTGATTGATTATCAATGTTCTGCAATTCAAACTCAGCGTAAAATAAACCGTTAATTAATTTTAAACTCATATTATTTCTGCGTCTTGTATTGTTCTACAAATTAATATTCTATTATCTTTTCTAACTACTCTATCACCTCCTAAATGTTGAACCCATAACCCTATTAATTCCTGATTCATTTGATCACTAGTTTTGTCAGTAACAAAATAATGAGGGTTAAAATCTCTTATTATTTGAAGTAAAACATCATTAACTTTTACTATATTATAATAATTCATTATCTTCAACTATCATTGTACCTACATTATGTGATGGAATATAATAAGAAAATTTATGAGGGCCAAGTACTTCTTTAATTATTTTATCTTGAAGTTCAGTTGATTTGCCTGTTACTATTTCCAATTGACCGTATTTACATAACTGGTTCAATATTAAGTTATTCTCTACTTTTAATATGGCTTGTTTATGTGTTAAGCCATGTAAATCAATTTTTAGCATCTAATTTTTGTTGTAATTTTTGTATTTGAAGTTTAATATACTGACTTTGTTTCAGTGATTTTAATCTTCTAATTTCCGCTGTGATTTCTTTTGTAGTCATCTTCTATTCTTATTATGTCGTCCTCACCAAAGTAAGTCCCTGTTTGTACTTCTATAAATATAACTGGTGTATCAGTTTCATTCCAAGCTCTATGTCTATCCCCTTGGAGTATTCTAACTGATTGTCCTTTACCTCTAAACAATTTATCATCTTCTAAGATAATAGTAAGCATACCACTTACAACTGTCCATACTTCAGCTCGTTTTTCATGATATTGATATGATAACCTTTGACCTGGATCAACAGTAATTCGTTTTACTTTAACATCCTTGGCATCTAGTAAAACCTCAAATTTACCCCAAGGTCTTGTTTCAGTTAAAATTGCACCTGTTGTAAGCGATTGATTAAATTCTAGCATGTTATAAACTGTTATTTTTATACATAAATATATCGTCAATTATATAGTCTATTTTTAACATAGCCTGCTTTAATTCAACGTTACTTACGTCTTGTCTTACTTCTTTTAATCGTGATATTATTTCGTTTCCGTCCATTATAAACTACTAAAAAAATGTATTGTCCATGCTATTAAACCATTTAACTGTAATACAACTAGATTCCACTGTCTACGAGTTGTTACTTGAACTAACACACAAATAAACCCCATTATAAATAATATTGGTTCAACTGTCCATTGACCAGCCATTAAAAATCCAGCACCCATATAACCTAATCTAGTAGCTAATCTTTCTATTGGGTTTAGCCTTTTATCTCTAACCATAGCCCTTAATAGTGGTCTATACTTAGCTTTTATTGTTTTTAAAAACGGTTTTTCTTTCATTACACTGTTTTTACTTTCCAAAATACTTGTATGCAAATTAATGCTAATGCTAATATTAAACTAGTCATTGTTTTTGTATTAATGCCTTCACTAAAATAATGATTTACCATTATAGCATAAATAACCATCCCAACACCAAAACCAATAAAACGAGCAGGCCATAATAAACCACCCATTCCGTTTACAGCATATTTAGTTCCCCAAATATAAAAGAATGATAATATGATACCAAAAGCTGCTACCCATATTTCATTTTTTCTAAACCAGTCAGTTTTAAGAAACTGACCATTCAATTGGTAAAATGTTATTATATGGGCTATTATAAACATAAATACCCCAACTAATAAGTCTTTAATTACTATCATTGGTTATCATACATTTCACGTGAATCATCACCCCAACCATAATCATATATTACAGTTAAAAATAATACTCTAAATACGATACTTTCCCAAGGCAGACCCTCATCAGCATCAAAATAATCTATACTAAACCCTAAACAAAAACCTTCATGAGGCCATTTAAAATTTAACTTTAACCCAAACCATTTACTCTCTTCCATAATTATAACATTAATTTATTATTTTCTAAATACATCCAAAATCGCTCTAGCCATAACTCAACTCGAACATCTTCAATTAAATCTTTAGCTCCATATCCATTTTCACGTTTAGAAGCTACATAACCAATTCCCATATCACAATAATCTCTTGCTTTATCTGGTTGGTTATTTGCCATCATTAATTTAGCTTGTTCTAGGCAATTATGTAAAACTTGTCTTTTTACTTTACTCATTATTTAATACAATTATATAATGCTATTCCCACAAACATTAAAATTAAACCTATGACACTTACAAATGCAGCTATTTCATTACTTCTCATTTGTTGAGGGCTCCTACCTTGATTTGACCTGTACTGACGTACTTTTTCTTTGTTTTTCATGTTACCCATTATAACCTGTTGAGTACATATCTCTGTCAATTAATCTTTCTTGAGCTTCATTCCAATAAGTTTGTGCCTGATTGAATTTCTCGGCATCAACATCTTTAGTTTGATTATTAATAGCTTCTATTAGAGCATTAAAGTCTAAGATAGATTGTAACATTTCCTCAGCATCAGTATTAATATTATTTTGCAACCATGTTTTAAGGAAGTCAAAATTTTGTTTAATTTTACTGTTATTTGCCATTCTAAGGAAATCATGAGCGAACTCATTGTATGTACCTTTTTTGTTTTGGTATTCAATATACCTGTTTGCTTGTTTGATTACTAAATCAATTTCTTCGTGAATTTGTACCATTTTTATATTATTTGTTTATATGCCGTAATATACGAAAAAAAAACGCGGTAACCAAATGATTCCGCGTTTTTCTTAATATATTGTTGTTATGTTTTTATTTGAACCTACTAAAATGTTCTCTAACGTCACCCATTTTATCATCAACATAATTTCTAAAATCTTCTAAATAGTCTTCAACATCAAAATCATCGTATTGATCACTACCATTTAATCTTATATCATTATTCATTGAGTCAATATAGGCTTCAATTTCAGAATCGCTATATGCTTCTTTAGCTTGCATTATAAAATCTTTATAAGCGCCTTCAGATATTTCTTCAGCATAATCACTAACATGACCATTTTCTTCTAGACCAGCTAATTTATCACCTACTGCTTGGTAACCATCTATTTCTTTATGCATTTCATTATTCAAATGGTTGATTACATCTTCAGCATAAAATGGATCTTCTTCAATTAAGTCTTGCCATACATCCATAAATGAATCTAAAAATTTTCTTTTTAATGGTATACTAAGCATACCTTCAATACGTTCAGCTACTTCACGATCAACTCTTACTTCATCCATTGGCATTTTTTCTTCAGAATTTTCTTCCGCCATTGATGCTCTAGCTCCTGCTTCGATTTCATCTTTTTCTTTACCTTTAAATTTTTCAACTTTGTCTTTTAATTCATCAACGTCAATACCTAATTTCTTAGCTAGATCCATTAATGACATGGCCTTATTTTCTGTATACATTGGTTTTGTTGTTTTAGTGGTCCCTGCTTGTTCAGCACTGTCTTCACTACGATTAGATGAGATTGCAGAACTGTAATCACTTGCTTTGGCATCTGGGCTAGCAACTTTATCAATGTTGTCTACATTGTCTTCGTTACCACCATCTTGGCTGAATAAATCCTCTTCCATTTTAGATAATTTTTCAAGTGATTTACTATCTGCTTTAGGGTTCATTCTTTTAATGTTAGCCATTGATTTTTCTTTAGCCATCATTTGTTTTATCAATGAAAGCTTGTCTTGATCATCTTTAGATAATCTATCAAATGCTTGAGCATCAGCGAATTCTTCATCGCTCATACCTTCAAGTAAACTAGTTAATTTTAAACTCATGTTTTTATTTTTTCTTTTTACGTCCTTGTCTTTTTTTACCTTTAGCTGCTTGTGCTACGTCACCAATTTGGTTACCTAATTCTTTAGCTGCATCAACAACGTCTTTTAATTCTTCTTTAACGTTTTTTGCTCTACGTTTTACTTCTTTAGCATGTGCCTTTACATCTTCAATTGTATCTTCTACTTCATCAGGAATATAATCTCCATCTCTATCATTGATTTTACCTTTTTTGTAAAACCCGAAGTAGTAAACTGCTGCTGCAATTACTAAAACTACTACTACTAAACCTATAATTTTTAACATATCTAATTTATTTGGTTAATATTTTATTATAAATATATAAAGCCTAAGCTAAATTATATTTTTGTTTATATTTGTCAACAAATGATTTACCAGTACCTATTTCAAGCCACTCAGCTGTCTCAGGTATACCAGGTATTTTTTTGGCCGATAAAACATAATCAATATTTTTGTTGATTACCTTCATTTTAGTTTTAGCATTTGAACGATTAGATGTTTTAAATACTATTACTGTAGACATATTTTTAGCATACATACGTTGATCGATTTTAGGCTTAGCTTGTTTTTCACCTGCCTTATACTTGTTTTCTACTTTCCAACATCCATTAGCTGATTTGCTTCTATCAAAATACCATGTTTGGTCTTCTGTTTCCATTACCCACTGATCTAATGCTACTGCTGGTTTTTCACTTGGTCTACCTCTATTTTCTGCCATTACGTTTACCTCTTTTAGTTTTATATTCATTAATTGGCATGCTTATTGTGGAATGTAATCCCCTTTTAGCACGCTCTGCAGCCATTTCAGCTGCTACTTGTCTGTATAGTGGAGATTCTAATTCACACCCATTATATCTTCTCATGCTTCATATGCTTTAGGTGATGGTAAACCAGAATAAGCACAACTGGTGTTACCATAATGTTTACTTAATAATCTGTTTTTAACTTCCTCACTAATCTCATTAGTTTGGTATAATCGTTCTATTAACTCTACCATTTTCTACAATCTTTAAGTGCTACTTGACATAATGTATCTCCATTTTTAATTAATGGATTACCATTTTTATGAAAGCCAAATACTATTTTAACTTTATCTTCGTAAATTCTAATTCTATCTCCTTGTTTTATTTCAGGCATATATCTATTGTTTTTTTTAGGTTAATAATATCTCTTATATTAGCACATTTTTCGTAATCTTCTTCAATTATAAAATATTCAAGCAAATCTTCTGCCATTTCTAATTCCGTTATTTCTGGATCTGGGATGAATATCATATCCTCTACTTCGTCACTGTCATTAGGTACAAATGGAGTTTCATCACCTATTAACATATTATAACCTACGTTCATTGCTTTATGTAATAATTCTGCTCCTTCCATATTAAAACGGTAATGGTTCGTTCGACGTATCTTTAGGTGTAAATACAACACTATCAAATTTTCTATAACCTAACTTAGCAAACGGTTGCTCACCAATTTCTGTTACTTTAACATCTTGAACGTGTCTTCTATTATCTAAGTTTAACCTTAAATCATCAGCACGTTTTTTAGCCATATAATCATTCTCAGCATAAACGTACATATCCATTTGTACTACGTATCTTTTTTCTTTACTCATAAAATTCTAATTTAATTCTTAATAATATTATCATAATGATAATTGTGCTAATAAATGTATACCCTTCTAACATTGTAAGGTAAGCAAAAAAGCTTAAATATACTAATGGTTCTACTTTATTTAACATCTTCTCTTAATTTTTTAATGTGTTTACAATTATTATTACTCATCCAAGTGCCAGGGCAAGTACAAGTAAAATTACCAGTATCAGGATAAAAACGTGTTTTATACATTTTATCACCTTTTGAACTTGGTGTTTCTACTACTACGGTTTCTGCTTTTTTCTTTATTTTAGGTTTAATCCAATTAATATCCTCTAATCGAGTTTCAGGTAATACTTCTTGCCAAGATGGGACAATATATGTTTTACCTCCTAAATTTACTATCCCAGGTGAAATATGTCCTTCATAATCATATTTAAATAGTCTATATGATATGAATGGACCAAATCCGCTTGGGTCAATACTTAAATTGGATTTTTCTTTCCAGAATCTACGGGTTCTAATATTCCCGTATTTGTTTAAATTTGAAAATTCTACTATGGGCATAACCTTTATTTTTAATTACCCGTGAATATACGAACTCTCTCCCGGGTATCCAAGTTTTACTGCGGGAATTTTTGGGTAAAGAACCCAGATTGCCAATTACCTATATTATGAGTTGAATAAACACACGCATATAACGCGCGTATTTTATTAGACAAATTATGAGTTGATGAGTGTGGTGTATTTCCATCTATAGCAATTATATCACCAGCATCTGCGGGTAATAAATCATATTGTTGAGTTTCATTATTAAAACAACTTAATGGACCTGTTTCTTCAGGCATATTAGTTAATATTTGACAAAAATTTATTGTTTTAAATTCACCTCGCAAGGCAGCTTCTGGGTCTTTACAATATTGATTATCATAATGTGGTTCAAAGTGTAAATCATCCCCAGGTAATTTAACTACTACCTGATCATTGTATAGATAGGGTTCATTAACTTGTAATAATGATTTTGATAATTCAAACATTACAGGATCAGTATAGTAATGCCATAATCTAGGGTCTAATGTTGAAGCCATTTCTAACCCAAGCCAAAATTTACCTGAGCCATTATCCCTGCTCTCACCATCTTTATCTTTATATTCTTGTTTTAAGGATATTGCTAAACGTCTAGTTTCAGCTAATTTAATTGGGTCTATAACATTTTTTAAATGAATATAACCTTGTTTTAAAAATTTATCTACCTTGTCCTCTGTAAGCATTTTTATACCCATTTTGTCCTTTTGATGCATTCTTAGAATGTACACCAGGTCTTTTTTTATTTCGGGATTTGGTATAAGTGCTTAATTGTATTTTTGCCATTGTGTTTTAGGCATAAATATATAATTAAACATTTAAATCATAACCTCCAAACCTCTCCATATATGAAGTAATTTTTACTCCATTACCATCTTTTCTTACTTTACCTGTTCTAAACCACTTTTTAACACTCCCTGCTCCACCTAAATGGGCTGCAGCTAATAAACCCGATTCAGTTACTAATACTCCATGAATATATTTGCCATCATATTTAGCAATATATTTACGTAATGATCGTTTATTTTGTTTTAATAAAGCATGCATTGCTTGCTCTTGTAATAAAGGTGAATTTAAAAATTCTTCTTTACTCATTTTAAATCCTAAACCTCTAAGTGTTTTTCTACCAAATTGGTATTTACCCATGTAACCATATCTATTTACAATATCATATCTATTACCTGATTCTCTAAACCCAATTGCATCTAAAAATGCTTGATGAGATGTTACTATTAATTCAATTTTACCGACCTTTAAAGGTTCAGTTGGTATTATAGTTATACCTTTAACTGGTAATTTAACTATTGGGTTTATTATTTTAGCTCTATATGACTTAAATGCCATCATAAACATTACTGATGCTAAACATATACCTAACTTAAATAAATTTTTCATATTAAAAGTTTTTTAAAAAGTCACCTTTCATAGTCTTAGACTTTAATTGCTGAGCTTTTTCATCATTTTTAAGCATCTTATCTGTTAATTTTTCTATGTGTTTACTTTTTTGTTTTTCGTAATCACGAGTAATCTTATGATGCTTTTTATTTATTGATCTTGCCTTTTTCATATTCTACTTATGTATTGATTTGGACTATCATCATCATCTCCATCTAAACCTAATTCTTTTAAACGTTGTAAATGATAATCATCTACCTCCCATTCTACTTTTTCACTTGTGCCATAATGTTCTTGTTTAGATTCAATCTGTTTAATATCCTTATTATTAAAAATATCACCAACTGTTAAAAAGTAATGATTATAACATAATAATTCAATATTATCTAAACTGTAATTATTGGAGTTGTTATCTTTGAAATTTAATAGTAATGGCACTTTATAATCAAGCACCCTTCTTTCTTTAAATTTACATACAGCACATTCTTCTAATAAATATCCTTGTTCTATAAGAGCATACTTAAGTTTAGCAGGTGAAAATGAATTTGAATCAATTCTACCTTCAATGATTTCAAGCATATGAGGCATTTTTTTAGGTCCCTTTAAAAATTTAGGGATACCCTTACCAGCTTGGTTTTTATGATCATCAAATAAGTTATACATTTTAGCGTATTTCTTATAGTGCTGATATGAAACGTGTAAGTATCTAGCAGCAGCCATATTGGATTTTGTTACACCTTGAGCTGCTACTATTTGTTCCTTACTTAAGAATTTCTTCTTATTTGCCATTCTCGTCTTTGATTACAACAGGACCATGTAGGTTTTTATCATCATCCATGTCTTGTACTTCAGCTTTATTTGATTTGTCCATGTTTTTATATGCTGCTTCTTGGTTTTGATATGCTTTGTATTGTTCATCGTCCATTATAACGGTTTCAATCCAAGTATGATCGCCTTCACCCATCATAACAGGTATTCCGTGTTTTGCTTTTACCATATTACCACTTTCAGAGCATGTAACACAAAAATTATAACCATATTGGGTTAGCCTTAACTCAGGCATATCGCTTCCGCACGATCTACATTTAATCATTTTTAATTTCATATTTGGTCTTTTTTCTAGTGTGAGCATAAATATTAATTTAGTTTAAAATTTGATATTTTTTTAATAGTTTTGTATTATTAGACATTGGCTCGGATCTAAGCTTATATGTTCCATCATCTAATAAGTTACGTTTTGTTTTTTGTAATGTTTTATCTTCATCATAATCGGCATACCATCTAAATGATAATGTTTTACCCTCACCATAAAAACTTCCTTCATTAAAAAACACGTCATGTGGGATACAAAATCTATGAAATTCAACTTTATCAATAATTATTATTTCATGACATTTAGTTCTTTTATCTTCAAGTCCACCTACTTTCATATAACAAGTATTATGTTTTCTTGTTGATTTAGTAGTTACTACTGTTGAAGTTGTTTTAATTTCAGCTTTCTTTAATAAACCATCTTTATATCTTAATACATCATATCCATGTGTATTTTGATTTCCTAATTGGTTTGTGTTAGTACCTTCTTTTTGTTCAATAATTTTTTCAATCCATCTACCTGCAACATCACCCATGTTATATAACATCAAAGCGTTTTCAGGAACTGCTATCCATTTTAAAAAAGCATCTGGTCCTATTTGTTCTTTTACTGATTTGTTTACCTTTATTGTCATTTTTGGTTTTGCCATTATACTTCTCTTTTTTCACCATGAACGATTTTTACAGTTGGGAATCTTAAACTAATTCCACCTTTATCGTTTTTAGTTTCTTCAAAATATTGAACAGTTATTATTTTACCTACAATTGAACCATCCATATATTGTAAACGTTGTTCTTGACTCCAGCCACTACCAACTTTTACTTTATATCCTTTATGTTCAATCCATACTTGTGATAACATTTTAAGTGTTTCTGATTTACCGTCTCTAACTACTTCATGGTCATCAACATCAAAATCAATTACTTTATATTCAGCATCGTAGAATTTTTTTACTTTAAGTAAATTTTTAGTACGTTTACCTTCATAAGTAACATCTTTACGTACCATAAATCCTTCCCACTTATTATCAGTTGCTATTTGACCCCATTTATCAAAGTGTCTACCATCTGTTATTTGGAATTGATCTGTATAACGTAAAATATTATTTGTAATATATCTACCTGTTAAAAATCCTCTTAATGCACCTAACCTTTGACTTAAAATAGGACCACCTTTTTGATTATCAAAATTAGGCTTATGGATCATATCAAATATCATATAAGCTGGATTTTCAATTTGATGGTCTTTACGTCTTAATTGTTTCATTATGCCTTGAAAGTCTTCATCTCCATTTTCATCAATTAAACAAATTTCACCATCAAACACAGTATTAATAATACCTGTTGCTTCAATCGCTTCTTTTACTTTATTTAATGTAGTTAATTCTTTACCCATTCTAGAATAAAGTGTACATTCACCTTCGTAATTAACAACTGCTAAACATCTAATACCATCTAATTTTCTACTAGCATACCAAGCATCATTTACCCAATCACACTTATCATCATATTCTTTAGCTAATGCAACTGAAAATGTTGGTATTAATCCTGGTACTGCTTTATTAATAACCTTTGCTCCAGCTCTAATGCCTAAATCTTTATCTATAATTTTATAAATAATTGGATCAAATTTGTTGGCAGCAAAAGCATTTATACAACGTACAGCATTATGTCCTGTTATAACTCTATTAGTTAACATATCTAATAATTCATATAAAGGAATATCTGATATTTCATTAATTAGATCACTTCTTTTCTTACAAGTTTTACTTGTAACATGATATTGTTTAAATGGGTTATAAACATATTCTAATAACCTATGAACATCACTACTTGCATTCTTAATAATTTCGATTTTATCTGTGCTGCTACTCGTAGCTCGCATTGCATTTATAAACTCAGTATATTCTAACATATTATTTAGCTTTTTGATTATTAAATCTTTCCATTAACGCTTCAGTACTTTCACTTACAGCATCATGTTTTTTATGAAATCTTACATTTTCTAAATCATCACTCCAACCTAAAGTAAAACTAACTTCACTACCTGATTCAAATTTAACTTTAACTATTGGGAATTCTTGGTAAGATCTTCTGTAGTAATCACTACCTCTAGTAACTTCAGCTTTAGGATATTGATTTTGAAATTTAGTTATTATATTTTCTATTGCTATATCTTCAGCATTTAATCTATTTAATTTACTATTCTGTAATGAATTATGTTCATTAAATTTAACTAATAATGAACTTGGCTTATAATATCTATACTGTGAAGTAACACTAGTACACATTAATTTATCACCTTCTCTACTAACAGTAGAATTATAATTTTTTATTTTACCTTCATGAATAGTATTTACTTTTAAATAAACATTACCACAAGAATTTAAATAGGTAACTTCATATTCATAATTAGTATTATTATATGAATAACCAAATTCTCTATCACAAGTAACTTCATGAATTTCAAAATTACTATTATAATCTTTACCTTGAACAAAACCTGCTTCATCTAACATTAACATAATTCTGTTAACATTTTCTTGGTTCTCAGCAGCATTTGTAGCTTGACGCTTTACCCAATCATTAACTTCTTTTTCTTGATCTTGAGTTAATACTACTCCATGAAATAAATCTAATTGATTTTCTAAATTTGACATAACCTTTATTGTTTTTAATTATTATTCTTATTTACCCTGTAAATATACGACCTCTCCTCCGGGTAACCTAGTTTTTCCGCGGAAATCTTTACTCACTTTCATAGTGCCATTCCCAATCTTGATCAGCTGAACATGGTACTTGAATTTCTTCGTCCTTACTAGGTGTCATAGTTATTACTTCAAATTCTTCATTAGTAATTAAACCTTCACTTAATGCATTCATTTCTTTGGTAACATCTCTACCTGTAATTTTGTTTATTATCATCATAACCTTTATTAATTTTAATTAGTTTTCCGGCGTTTTGCCTTATTTACGTCGTAAATATACGACCTCTCCTCCGGGTAACCTAGTTTTTATGTGGGAGTCTTTAAACTATTGCTCGACCTTTCATGCTTTCCCAGTTGCGATCTTTACGTACTTCATTGTTTTTACAATCAGTTGCCATTAACATTTCAGGGAATACATTTAAATCACCAGCTACTGTAATTAAAGCTTTAACATCTTTTGGAAAACAGTGCCCACCATAACCAAAATCACCATCTGGTCCTGGTACATTCCAATGTGATTTTCCTAAACGTTCATCATAACAAGCATATTCAATTACCTTATCATAATCAACATCTAATCCCTCACATATTTGATACATTTCATTTGCAAATGATACTTTAGTTGCTAGAAAACTATTAGTAACATATTTAACCATTTCAGCATAGGTTGAATCGGTTTTAACAATAGTTGCTTTTGGGAATGCTTTTGAAAATATTTGTTTTAATTTAGTAGTTGATGTTCTAGGGCCGCCTAAAATAATTCGTGTTTGATTTTCAAAATCTGATACTGCGTTAGCTTCTGTTAAAAATTCAGGATTAAATACAACATCTATATCATATTTTTTATTCCATTTAGCGCATGTACCTGGTGTAACAGTGGATTTAATTACTATAGTTTTGGCTGTTCCAAACTTAATTACACGTTCAATAGCTTTTTCAACTATATCTGTATGGCAACTACCATCTATATTCATTGGGGTTGGCAAACAAATAAATACAATTTCGTTATCTAATGTTTCTGCTTCTGAGCTATTACAATGGATTATACCTTTAATGTCATATGTTTTAACATTGTAATAATTTTTAAATTTTTGATAAATAGCATTACCAACAAATCCTTGACCTATAATTCCTATACTCATGTTACTAATTTTTCCAAAATGAATAAATGCCTTTTTCTAACTCATATTTAGGCCATACAAAACGTTCTCTCATAGGTTGTTTTTTAGCCCATTCCCACATTTCTGTTAAACCTGCTTTTAATGATGTTTTATGTTCAAAACCTAATATATCAATTGATTTCTGATATGTTGGTATTGAATGTTTAACTTCATGTCTTGCTTCTTGAAATACAACATCACCATCTCCAATTACACTCTGTAATATTTGAGCTGAATGCATAATCGAATGTTCAGATATACCTCCTAAGTTAATAATTTCTTTTGATGCTTCTTTTCTTATTGCTGAATTCCAAAGTGGTTCTAATATGTCATCTATATAACTAAAGGCTCTAGTTTGTTTACCATCACCAAATATAGTCATATCCATACCATTTAAATGTTGGAACATCCAAATACCTAATACATTTCTATATTTATCCCATATGTTTTGTTTAATACCATATACATTATGAGGTCTAATTATACAATAATCTAAACCATGTTGCTCGTTAGCAATTTGAATATCCATCTCACAAGCATATTTTGCAACTCCATAAGGATCGATTGGTGCTTGTTGTTGATCTTCATCAAAAATACCACCACTTCCATGACCATATACAGCTAATGTAGACGTAAATACCAATCTTTTAACGTCATGTTTTATACAATTATTAACTATGCGAGCCGTAGCTTTTAAGTTATTATCATAGTTGTATCCACGTATAAAAGGCGATAAGCCTTCGGCAGCATAAGCAGCAAAATGGAAAACATAATCAAATTTATTTACCTCAAAACAATTTTCAATTGGATGGTTAACTAAATCCATCTGCCAAAAATCTACTTTTGAGTTAATATTTTCTTCAAAACCACCACTTAAATCATCAATACCTACTACTTTATATTCTGGTTTGTTTTCTATTATCCAATCAGCTAATCTACTACCCAGTAAACCTGCTACTCCTGTTATTAATACCTTTTTACTCATATTTTATTCCTTTTATAGTTTTTCCGTTTTTAGGATTATGTGATAGATTATTATACAAAGATGGTGCTATCCCCCATTTATACATAAACAGCTGGGCTGCTGGTCCTTCTGTTGCTTTAAACATCTCACCTTCGTTCCCATTTTTTGTAGCTGTACTACCAAAATGATATAAGTGCGCTTCATGTGTTCTAGTAAAGCCAATACCGTTTAAGTCAAGTTTTAGAAAGAAATCCCAATCACATATAAAAGGTGATTGATACATTACATCAAACCCTCCAACTATCATATAATCTTTTTTATACATAGCAAAGGGGAATATACCACCATTAAGTGTTAATTTATCTTTTTTAATTGATTTTTCATATTCAATAAAGCCAGGATAGTCAAACTGTTTTGGATTGCGACCAAAATCTTTAACTGGAAAATCAAATATACCTGGGCCTGTGGGTTCAATTTGATTTAGTGTCAATACACTATTTTTATTTAATGACTTTTCAATTACAGTATCCCATCCACTACAGAACACATTGTCATCATTTAATATAAATATTTTTTTATTACTAGCATTTATTACACCTAAATTAAGTGCTTGTTGCATGCCCTGATTATGACCTAAGTCAAGTACTGATATATGATCTTTATATGTTTCTAATACTTGTTTACTTTCTTCATAAAATCCATCTACAGCAACTATAATTTCATTTTCATTATCTTGTTGTTCTATAGCTGATTGTAAACAAATGTTTAAATATTCAGGGTTTCTATAAGTTGGGATTATTACACTAATCATATTTTATTCCAAATTATTGTTTTTTTCCAATTAGTTAAAGGTGATAACCAAGCTGTTTCTCCATGAGTAGCATAACCTGGTATTGGAGTTATTAATAGTTGTTTTGCATATCTTAATTCTAAAAACATTTGAAAGTCATCTGGATGTGTGCCTGAAGTCCAATTTCTAAGCGTACTTTCGTTTGTTCTTAATGTATCAACTTGAGCTGCAAATGTCATTGTTGTACTATTTGTTATTTTCCAATGTGTAGACTCAGTTAAGTATACTCTAGTATCCTCAGCTCCTCCTTTACAATATGGATTACCACCCTGTTCGGGTCCAATATACTTATCTGGATGATCATATAATGAAACAAATTGGGCTCCTAATGTAAATCCTTCTTCAATAATAGCTCTAGAATTAGGTTTATGTATGTAATCGTTTTCTAAAAAATAAACAGTATCATTATCATCCATTTGTAATGCTTCATCTAAAGCAATATTAAATGTAGCAGCACCGTTGCCTTTATTAACATATAAAATATGATCTTTTGATTTATATTTCTCAATCATATCACTAGTTTCCTTAGAAACATTATCTGCTATAATAGACCACTCACAATCATCAAATACTTTAACTGCATTTGCTAAACATGCTTCATTTGTAACATAATCAGGCTTTACTTTATTATAACCAGCGTCTGATATTCTATATATTATTTTCATAAAGTATTATAATAGGCATTTTGTTTTTCTTGTCGTTTAATTTCTTTTGGATGGTATAATGCTAACCCCTCCATTGCAGGTAATGCTGCATATGTCTTATAACCGTCTAATTTTTCATGTACCTTATTTTTCCATTTAATATGTGGTAAATTTTTCCATACTCTCCATTGATAATCAGGCCAATTAACCCAACCTTTTTCATTCACATTCCATTTCCACTGTTGAATATGATCATTAGTTAACCCTTTTACTGTATTAACTCTAGGTACAACATAAACTTCATTTTCAGGATTAGCTTCTAATATTACTGGTAATTGTGATATTAAGCTATCATGTGGGTATTCATCAGCATCTATTTGAAATATATAATCTCCATCACATAATTCTGTTAATTGATTTTTCCAATCAGCAAAATGATGTTTAAATGTTTTTGCATGATAAGAACAACAACCATCATCTTTTAATTCTGTTATACGATCCCAAACTTCAGGTGTACCGTTCTTTTTATCAAATAAAATAACTATTTCATCTTGCTTACGTTTTTTCTTTATAAGCAAATTTAATAAATGAGTAATTTCCTTTAATTCATTACAAACTGTTATTGCATAACTTATCTTCATATCTATCCTGGTAATGCCCCAATATACGAAAGAGCATCCATGTAGTCACGTTCTTTAAAATGTTTTAAAGTAGACATATCTGGTTTATACTCTGTAGTTGAGCCATCTTTATTAGTTACTGGTTCATCTAATTTTACTGCTTTTACTGATGCCCAAGCCCATTCACCACTTCCATCACCATCAGCATATACCATACCTAATTCTGGGATGGTTATTGTATTTGGTAACCAGGTCAAACCCGTTTTAACATCTGTCCATGCTAAATCTTTATATAACTCAGGTAATACTTCCATTTGTTCTTTAAAGAAATCTTGATCTGGGGTCATTAAGCTATTACTCCAAAAACCACAAGATAAACTATAATAGTTAGTAATTTTAGGTGTAACCTCTATTCTATAACATAAATCACCTCCTGATTTAGGGCAATTAATTATTTCATCAAATTGTTCCATTATACTGTTTTTAGTGTTGGAGTTGTAAGTGATGGGGTATCCATACTTGGTAAATTAAGTTTTAACTCAGTAGCAAATTCAGGTATGTTAGCATTTAAAATATTACCTACTAAATCTTTCATTTTATCGTAACTAAATTCTGTTTTGATATAATGTCCTTGTTTTTTAGCTGGTCCAACGAATTTTTTATAGTTGCTAAATACATTTTTAAATGCATCTTTAGCTTGTTTTGGGTTAACTTGGAACCATTGATATTCTGCCTTAAGCCATTGATTAGCTGCACTTTGGTGTACATTTTCTAATTGTCCACCTAACACAACTGCTAATCCTGGTTCAACAAAATCCATATGACCAGACCATCCTGATACTATTAGTGGTTTTTTAGATAAACAAAATTCCTGTAATGGTCTTCCAAACCCTTCACCTTTAGTAAAACTAACCATAGCTTTAACTTTAGGATGATTATATAATTCATTTATTTGTGAATCACTAAGCCCCCCATTTAATAAATAAACATTAGGTAAATCATCATTTGGGTAATTTTTTTTAATTTTAGATATATTATTAAGTAATTGTTCCCTACTCATATAACTATTTCTACCAGTTGATGCCTTTAATATTAAACCCGGTCTTGATTTTTTATTTTTAAATGTTTGGAAGAAATAATCTATCATTAATCCAACATTTTTTCTATCATGACCCATATCCCCTTGCATCCAATGTCCTACAAATAAATAATTAAATGATTCTTTAATAGCACTTAAATCTAATGTTACCTCACTTGATGGTAAATGTTTATAGACATCTAAATTAGCGCCTTCAAATACAACATGGATTGGTTTTTGACTTTTTAAAACATGGCCTGTAGTTCTACCTTGTTGGTCTCTTTGTTCAAAACCAACTTCAGTAAATACTTTTTTACTATGTCTAGATGAAACCCAGTTCATGTCCATTCGATTTAAACCTTCAACCCAAGTATGATCACAACCTGTACTTTCAATACCAGCTGTACACCCAATATTAAATTTACCTACAGGAGCGAATTCACTTGGAATTGTTATTTGCATCCAAATGTCTGGTTTTTGTCCTTGAGCTACACCTTGTACTCTAAGATCATTTAAAAATCTCCAATCATCATGATCTTCTGTAAATCCAAAGGGTGTATTACCCCATCTTTGACTTAATAATTTAACATCATATTTATCTAATTCTATAATTGCTTTAACTATATCCCTTGATCTAGCCCCATAACCACTGTAGGTATCAAAAGGGCAACTTATATAAAAACTTGGTTTTTTCATTTAATATATTAATTTATGGTTCAACACTTTACCTTTGTATTCTGTTGCATTAACAATTTCATATTGTTCTCTAGGTTCCCAAACCTTAAACAATGCTTCAAATGCTTCTACTACTCTTTCTGCTTGCCTTTCAGCTGTAAATCCAGCTTCATCACTTAAAGCCCATTCTCTACCTTTTAATCCTTTAGCTTTACGTTCTTCGTCACTCAAATTATATATTTCAAGGTATCTAGCTGCTGCATCTTCCCATGTACACCTATCATCAAATATATAAGGTGTAGGAGGTGAACCTTGAATTGATCTTGAAGTTGGATAAACGGGAAATGCCCATTCACCATGTTCTTTATATGTACCTCTATGGTTAGATGGTATTTCAGGACTTGGTTCAAACCATTTACCTTTATCATCAACAAATCTCATTTGATCTTGCATTCCACCTGTTACATTAGCTATAATAGGAGTACCTGATAACATTGCTTCTGTAAGTGTTAATCCCCAACCTTCGTTTGATGTTAATAATACTTGAGCATCAGCTATATTATATAAAAAGTTTAAATGTTTTCTATCTAATTTATTAGTTGAAAATACTATTGCTTTTTTATATTTTTCATCAAATAAATTTTCTCTTACTGCTTCTAAATCAGTACCATGTTGGGTTACTAATTCAGTATGTAATATCATTCTACACCTTTGAGCTTTATCTTCAGGTAAACCATCTAAGAAATGTCTAAATGCTAACATTGTATCTGGGATTTGTTTACGTCTAATATTTCTTGAATTAAAGAACAAAACATAGTCAACATCATCACCTTTAAATACACTATTTCTAAATATTTTCATATCCTTATAGTCATCATGTTCTCTATTAATAGGGAAATAATGTTTATGATTTAAACCATGGGGAATATATCTAAATACTCTCTTACTATTATCACAATCAGCTAATACTAATTCATTAATATTTTTTGTTTGTTTTGATATACCCATTAATAAATCACATGACTCATAAAATGCTTGGTTATATCTTGGTGCTGGATAATCATCCCAAATATTAATATATGCTATTGGACATTTTTGTCTTATATCATCCTCCATATTAAATATATGAGTAAAATATCTAGGATCTGTAAATAGCAATAAAGCATCTGGTTTTTCAGTTTCTAATACGGTTCTAATTTCTTCATCTTTCCCATATCCATCTACACAGTATATTTTAACATTAGCATCATTAATTCCTGCTTCTTTACCTGTAGCTTCTGATAGATCTAAAACTTTACCCTTATCTGGATGGTTAATAGCTCCACCTACATTTACCCAATTAAAATGTTGAGCTGTATGTGTTACTATTTCTTTTGCAACTGTTGCTACACCAGAATGTACTCTAATGTCATCACACACTATAACAATTTTTTTCCTATCTTTTATAGGAAGGTGTTTAAAACTTTTATTCATTTGGTAATTTATTTATAGTTCAATATTTGTTTGATTGGTAATTTGTTTCCTAAAATCTTCATTTGTAAGATACAAAAATAGACTACGGTCGGCAAGTTTTTGAAATGAAAACTTTCGTCTAACACATTCTATTTTAAAATCATTGAATAATTCGGTTTGGACTTTAACACTTGTTAGTGTCATTTTTTTACTTTGTGGCATAATTTTTATTTTTAATAACGTTATATTTGTCTATACATATATGAATATTCTTCAAATTACATAAAATCTTTACCAGCTTCACATAATTCTGTTTCTTCTTTATAAGGACAGAAATTACAAGTCCATTTTGAAGGTGTTTTTGGATACTTTTTATCTTTAATACCTCCATCTGAATTAAAACATTCATTAATAAAATTATTAATTGCTGTTTTTGCTCTACCTAATTTAATTTTTCCACTAGGTGGTGTAAATTGTTGTACTCTATATGCTTGATATGGTGACATAATATTTTCATCATCCATATCCAATACCTTTCTTTTAAGTATAAAAAACTCAATTTCAATCTTGTCTAATGGTATCCCATATTGTTCAGAGAAATATTGTTTATATAATAATAATTGGTACTGTTTATCTTCATCTTTTTTAGCATAATCGTTCCAGCCCTTAGTACTGGTTTTTATGTCGATTATTTTAAATGTATCTGTTGTTTCACAATATGTGACAACATCTAGATATCCCATGTATAATACGTTGTTATACATTTTATTTGGTGCTATTATAATTGGTAATTCACAACCAACTAAATATGTACCCTTTTTACTAAAATATCTACTACGTTTTTTCTTGAACCACTCTAATATTGCCACTCCGTCTTCAAAGAATTCTCTCATTTCTGAGGCATCTGAGAAATGTTCATTATTATTTTTCTTATATTGAACTTGATATTCAGATATATAAGCGTTTTGGAAATGATCTTTTATATCTATTTCCCTATCTGCTGCTGCAAATGATTTTTCGTATGCTACATCTAAATAATGTTGCATTGATTCGTGTACAGCTGTTCCAAATACAGTGTGTATAGAAGATGTAAATCGTTTGATTTTATCTTTATACTGTAGTTTCCACCTATGAGGACATCCTCTAAATATTGACATTTGAGAATAAGAAATATTCTTTTGAAATGCAAAATTTATAGGTGATGGAGGATTATTTCTAATCTCCTTTACTATACTTGGAATTTTTTTAGCCAAACTATTTTTTCCATTTGTCTCGACCTACCAAAAGACCGATTATTCCATAATTGGCAATATCAATAAATGTATCTTGTATACCTTCGCCTTCAACAAATGATTTACCATTAATTAATAGGTTTTTTAAACGTGATATTTTATCAGTTAATCTAATACATAACCCAGTTAATGAAAATGTTTTATCAGCAGGTTGAGTTAAATCTCCACCTAAAGCAATATTATTTAAACCATAATCCATATGTTTACGAGCAAACATTTCATACATTTCCTTTTGTATTTGTTTAAACTCACCTGATAAATCTGGATATTCATGTTCGAATACTTCTATAGGGGTGGAATTTAAATGAGGAACTGATTTTCCACTTTTGGCATCGCTAATTTCTCTACTACTCATAACTTTTTCTAATTCAATTGCATTGGCACTAAAATGTCCTCCGCTGTTAATTTTCTTTTCTAAACTTTCCATGTATTTTTTAACTGAATCACCCATTGATCTGCATATCTGATGAGAAATATTTATCAATTGCTGCTAATCTATCATCAGCGTCAACTAACATGATAAGTGCTTCTTCAGCATTCTTATAAAAGTCTCCCGTTGTGTGGTCACCAATTCCGACTGCTCTATCACCTAATAATTCAAGTGATAATAGTGCTTTTGCTTTATCTGCTTGTGCAGATGTACGTAACATTTCTACTAATTTGTTCATTTTAAAATTTTAGTTATTTCTTTTTTTTCTAATCCAATGGACGTCAATATACGAAGGATTTCATCGTTCCCCAAAAACTCCATGTATTCTTTTACTTCTGTTTTCGAACATTCCCAGTAATTACTTAAATGGTCTAATAATTCGTTGTGACGTTTTTTAATATTGGATTTTACGTATTTATTCCATTTATTATTTTTAGGAATAAATTCACGGTAAATACTATATATTTCTTTTTTATTTTGAGGCATTATTTTTTGTGCCTCATTGACTAGTTCTAAATAATCAGGATTCATAGACATAAACCTATGAATCATATAACTGTTCCATAGTTCCCAATCTTTATCAGAAAAGGAACTAGGATCAGCTTTAACACTATTTATTTGTTTAAGCCAATCCCAGATATTCTTCATTATACTAACTCGTCTTTAAGTTCCTCTCTTAATTCCACTGGTACTCCCTCACCTAATATTTTATTAGTGCTTGGATCATAAAAAATTGGAATCGGCATTATAGCATCATTGTCTGTTCCTGCTACAAATTTAGAGATTCGTCTTAAAATTACTCCTGATTTGAAGATGCTTCCACCTTCTGCGTTTTTCATACCTTCAGTTGATTTTAAATCAATCTGTGGTTGTTGAATTGGTTTTTCCATTTACTTACTATTTATTAAATTATTGATTAAACTCATTATGTTGATCTCTTTATCTATTCTAAAATTAGCTTTATATTGGTGCTCATTAATTAGTATAGCTGCTGTACCTGCTTTACCAGGGAGATATTTATCAGCATTTTCATATAAAAATCTAAATACTTCTTCAAAATCATCAATATTAGAATCAGCGATGATTTGTCTAATGCTATTAAATTTAGGTTTGTCCTTATTTAATTCAGTTAAAATAGCAGACAAGTAACTAGTACTGACAAGTAAAGAATCATCTAATGTTAGTTTGTTCTTAATATTACTTGACTGGATAGTGTTAAGCATTTTACGTAAGTCCGGATAGAACTTGTTTACAATTTTACCAATGGCAGTTGGATCATAACTTATGCTTTCCTTATCACAAATACTAGCTAAATGTACTGCAACCTCTTTTTTAGTTGGAGGGACAACTTTAATCGTTTGACACCTTGACTGTAAAGGATCTATTACACGTTCAATATAATTACAAGTTAAAATAAATCTTGTTGTACGTGAGAATGTTTCAATAATATTACGTAGAGAAGCTTGAGCTTGTATAGTAAGGAAATCTGCCTCATCTAAAATAACCACCTTAATGGATTTAAAAGATGCTACACTAGCAAACCCAGATACTTTATCTCTGATAGTTTCAATACCCCTTTCATCAGAGGCATTGATATAAAGATAATCACAATCAAGTTTGTTAACAATTAACTTAGCTAATGTTGTTTTCCCAGTACCAGCAGGACCATAAAATAAATAATTTTGTATATCATTGTTATACAATTGTGCTGCTATAGTAGATTTTAAACTACCATTACCCACATAATCCTTTAGTTCTGTTGGTCTGTACTTCTCGTTAAGTAAACTATTAGTATTCTCCATATATTGAATAACGTTGTTCTTTTACAGGTTCAATTTCCTTCTCAGATGTTAGTATAGCATATAACTCACTTTTTAATGGAGCTAATCTATATTCACCTCTGAATCCAGTTTTTGTCATATACGCTTCTAACGTATCAGTTAATGATTTATGTACAGGACCATCTGGTTCATTAGCAATTAATCGCCATTTATCTCCAGGTGGTACTCTACGAGCAATAAGAGTTCTGTTCTCTATTACTTCTACTTTAGGTTGTGTGTTTTGTCTCATGTCTATAATATAATTAATTTATTATAAATATCCTAATTATTTTTAACGGTATTGTGCTGATTCTGCTAATTGACCATTTTGTGCTCCTGTCAATATCTTCATTTTTTCCTCAACACTTCCCTTATCTTGGGTTAAAGTACATTCAGTTAATAAAACAGTACCTGCTATTGATGCTGCATTTTCTAATGCTAACCTTGTTACTTTAGTAGGATCAATAATACCATTTTCTTTAAAATCAATTATTGAACCATCATCTACATTAACACCATCCCATTTATTAGCAGAAGATAACTCATATGTACCTTTTGCTGCTGCATCTTTTTCTTCCCATCCAGCATTAATTAGAATTTGTTCAAATGGTTTATTACATGCTTTTTTAACAATTTCATGCCCCTTAATTGAAGGGTCTAATATTTTGCTAGCATTTAATAATGCAACACCCCCACCTGGTAGTATGCCTTCTTCTATAGCTGCTTTTGTTGCATGTAATGCATCATCAACTCTATCTTTTTTCTCCAGCATATCAGTTTCAGTATTACCTCCTACATGAACAATTGCTACTCCTCCAACGAATTTTGCCAATCTGTTTTGGAGTTGTTCTGTTTCGTACGGGGTTTGGGCTTTTTCGATTTGCGATTGTAGCTCTTCAATACGTGCTTCAATTTGTTCAATTCCTCCTTTTCCATCTACTATTGTTGTTTGTTCTTTTCCTATTGTTGCTGTTCTAGCTTCTCCAAACCATTCCCAGCTAAATTTATCTAACTTCATACCTTTTTTCTTATCAAATACTACACCACCTGTTGTGATTGCAATATCTTCTAATATTAAGGATCTTCTATCTCCAAAATCAGGTGCTTTTACAGCACATACATTAACTGTACCTCTCATTTTGTTTACAATTAAAGTAGCTAAAGCTTCATTATCAATATCTTCAGCAATAATCAATAGTGATTTACCTTGAGATGATACTGCTTCTAAGATTGGTAATAATTCCTTAACTGAATTTAATTTTTGGTCTAATATTAATACCGCAGGATTATCTAAAACACTCTGCATTGTATTATTATCTGTTACAAAATAAGGTGACTTGTAACCTCTATCAAACTGCATTCCTTCTACTGTTTCAAGATAAGTATCCCCAGTTTTAGATGTTTCAATATGTACTACACCTTCTAATCCTACTTTATCAATTGCTTGGGCAATTAATTTCCCTGTTTCAACATCATTATTTGCTGATATAGTTGCAATTTGTTCTAATTGACCTTCTTCGGATATATCTTCTGATATATTATTTTGAAGTTGTTTTACTACTAAAGAAGTAGCTTGATCAATTTCTCTTTTAATTTTAGTAGCATTTTCTCCATTATCTAAACTAGTTAAACCATTTTTAATAATTTCTCTAGCTAATAATGTTGATGTTGTTGTACCATCTCCAGCTTTATTTCCCGTTGTAACTGCTGCTTGTCTAATTAATAATACTCCTAATTCTTCACTAGGATTATCTAGCATAATGCTTCTAGCAACGGTAACACCATCTTTAGTTGATTGAGGAGGTTCAGCTACACCTTTAAATATAACAACATTTCTACCGTTAGGTCCTAAGGTTGATACTACAGCATCTGCTAATTTATCAATTCCTCTCATTAAGTTTTTCCTGGCATTCTTGCCGTATTCAATTTTATTTTCCATTTTTAAATGTCTGTTAAGTTTTCTTTATCTTCATTAGTTATTTCAGTTTCAGCTAATGCTCCTTCAACTGTTTGTTGAACTTTAGCTAATACTTGGTTTTCAGGACCTACATAATATTCCTCACCATCAAATGGAAGTTTTGTAAAACCTTGAGTTGGTAATACTACCAAATCTCCTACTTTTAATTGCATTGGAATGTGGTTACCCATTACAGTAAATCTACCACTACCAACTGCTACTACTTCACCGTATTCATTTTTTTCTTTACCCATATCTGGAACGATGATGTTTCCATATAGTGTTTCTTCGTTTTCTATGGGTTTAACGATAACCGCGTCGAATAGTGCTTCAAGCTTTTTCATGTAAATAATTTTTAATGTTTGATTCAATTGTTAAAAACTTGTCTAAAAATTCATTTAGACTAGTATAGTGTTTTTTGTCGTGCAACTGTTCTTCAGTTATCCTCTTTAATGCATCTTCAAATTTAGCATGAAAGGTTAGTGCTTTAGAATAAGTTTTACTTTTACCAGTTGATCTAAAATGGTTAGCATTGGATGTTACTTTTTTGTTCACTGTATAACAGTGTTCATCTTTAGTGATGTAGAACGGTTCCAAACTAGGATCTTCGATCAGTGTCAGAGAATTTGGTTTTCTTGCCATGTGTGTTATCTATTTATTTGACG
>Ga0209634_1000526_pt1 | contig 29718 bp, 19 predicted proteins | sample LinPmetageLP40_FD_184043 | JGI IMG/M metagenome (GOLD analysis project Ga0209634, IMG submission 184043) | Marine viral communities from the Pacific Ocean - LP-40 (SPAdes) (version 2) | ecosystem: Environmental > Aquatic > Marine > Oceanic | place: Pacific Ocean | collected 2010-08-26 | reverse complement strand
ATATGGTCTAAGCATCAATGGTTTTTCTAATCCTTTAGCTAATGCGATTATACCCATAATTAGTAATTCCACTCCTTGAAAATTTTCACGTGCTTCATTTTGTTCTTGTTCTTGTTCTTGTTCTTTTAAAAGTTTTTCTTCTTGTTCTTTTTCTTGTTCTTCTAAGTTTTTTAAATAATCATCCTTTAAATAAGAATCTTTCGATGCCCATTCTGTAACAAGTTTGTGTTTTTTTGTTTTGCTGTCTTCTAACCATAATTTACTCAAATTATATGAATTTTCGTGTGTAGCTTTAACAAACCCCTTCTTACCTATATTAGGTGTAAGTGAATAAATTTGTGCATTATCAACAACATATTTAAACCAATTACTAGAACCTGAACCGTGCGCTGGCCTCTGTGAACGATATGTATCCCATATAATTTGAGGATCTTTTTCTTCTATAACTTCTACACAATTAGTTGGAATACATACTGGATGATTTTTAAGTATTGGTTCATACGACCCATGTTTATTTGTTCTCTTTTTTAATTCTTCTGTTTGATTATCTTGACTGGTATATATATCTCCCAGTGATGTGTAACCTGTTGGACAAATTGGGTGATGAGCAATTCCTCTATAATAACTGCTTCTGGGTTGTTTTTGACACATACGACACGTCCAATGACGAGTCATTTTTTTTTGTAAATCATACCATATTGTTTCATATCTAGTAGGTTTTTTAACATCACCAGCTACTAATATAGTATCTCTATTTGGTCCTTCCGTTTTCCCTTTCTTCTTTATTGTTTTTTTTTTGTTATCATAACTATCACTAAATATTAATTCATCACCATCATCAGCGTTATCTTTACTAGGTCCAACAACTACATCACCTAGAGGATAATATCTATCTCCATTATGAAATTGTGAATAAGGACGATATGACCTTATTTGTTCCATCATTGTTGTATCTCTATCGTCGTATGTAAAATAATAATTATTTGTTCGCATTATTTTTAACCTGGCTTTATTGTTAGGGTGTGCTCTACCTACAACTTTTGGTTTTTTCAATTTAGTATAATCTTCAAAACCTTCCTTACCAAGCTCTACTTTTTTTTTATATTTTTCTTTTACATTAACAACACGTGGTCTAGTTTTATTAGATAATCCCCAATTAAAAACATCATACTTTTTAATTTCATTAAATGGATTATCTTTAACCCATTCAAAATCATTTTCTGCTCCAACAGTAGTAAAATATTTTAAATTAGAAGCATTATATATTAATTCTACCCATTCTAACCATAAATCTTTAACATATTCTATTAGTTTAAGAGGTCCTCTATACGCAGCCATATCTCTAAATTCATCAGAATCAAGTATTGTTTTTACTTTTTCTTTAATATAAGAGTTGTTGAGTTCAAAATCAAATTTTTCAATAATATCATCTGATAATACTTTACTTATATATGATTTATTTATATAGACTTTGACTTCTTTGTTATCTTTATTATTTGGTTTTAATTCTACTTTATACTTAGTTTTTAATTTTTCAAGTATTTCATCAGAAGTTAAATTCATATTATCATAATATCTAATATGATCATTTATTTTACGTTTTAAAGGGGATAAGGGAGTTTTTCCACTTTTCATAGATTCGAATTCTTTTAATCTATTTTTAATAGCATTTATAATTATATTATATCCTATTTTATCTCTACAGTTAATTTCACATGCTCCTGTTTCTCCACGTCCACCACTGTCACCAATTTCTCCCCTTTCTCCGGGTATTCCTTTTAAATCTTTTAATGTTAAACTCATAAAAAAACTACTAGCCAATATTGATAGTGTTAAAATAGTAGCTATATATAACATCCAAAATATCATATATTCAATATTTCCTTCTATATTATTTGATAAAGAATAACCAAAAATAACTACTATTAAAAAATATGTTAGTGAACCGAATAACATCCATACTTTCATTTTAACTATATTTTATAAAACTATAAAAGTAGTATTCTAATATTTATAAAGATAATATTTATAAATATTTATTTACATAAAAAATATAATCAAAAAAAAATAATTTATATTAAAAAAGATAAATTATTCGACAAGTGGGGGGAATAATTTATCTTTAAGATCTTCCCAATTTAATTTACTATTTTTACATTTAGTAATTCTTATTTTATTTAAATTCTTAATATCTTTTGAAGTTTTTAGTAAATTTTCATTATTATTACAATTTTTTAAATTAGGAGTCTCGTAACAATCCTCCCCTATTTTATCTATTTCGTCTTTATAATATACCCTACTTTCCTTCATAACTTCATCATCGCAATTATTAATACCACATTTATCAGAAAATGTACATACACCAGAATCACCTTTAAAACCTTGTTCACCTTTTAATCCTCTTTCTCCTTGTTTACCCCCCACATTTCGTAAATCTTTATAATATGATATTGTTAAATAACAATTAAATAAAGTAAATAATATTAATGATACTACAAGGAAATAAGATATTTTGAGATTTTTATCTCCTATGCTAATACCCACTATTACAAATAATGTAAATACAAACAAAAATAATATTATTTGTGTTATTGTAATATTTGGTTTAGAATCAGTAGTCATTTTAAGTTTTATTATAATATATATATATATATATATAATTATATATATAAAAATTTAATATATTTATTTTACTATAATTAAATGATTATTTATTATAAAAAACATTTGTGGTATTTGTAACTAGTTTTTTCTGGTCAAAATCTTCAATTACGACTTGTTTAAGATCTTTTTCATTTGTTATACAATCTGCTAATAATTGGGCATGTTGTTCTTCTGCTTCCCATTTATCATTACCCATATTACAGCTCTTAGGATGACCTTTTGGAAAATTTAAACAATCATTAAAATTAACCTGGTCTTGACTTAATTGAGGATAATATTCTCTAGCTACATTGAGATGTTTTACTGAATTAGGTACACAATTGTTAGAATGTAAGTAATCAGTATAAGATTTTGCTTTAAATGGATGTGATGTAGCATAATAGAGATAATTAAGTCTGTTTTTTAATTGTTGTGGAAATAATCCTTCAAATGGACTTTTGTGTTTTTTGGTTTTTTTTGGCCAATCTGAACTATTAACATTGCTAAAATTATATCTGGTGATATTCTCTGGATTAGTGTGATTACCTAGATTATTATTTAAAGTATTATTATAATCTTCTAATGTTGAAATAAATTTATTATTATTTGTTTTTCCACTTATTTTGGCAAAGATATTAATAAATACTTCTTTGTTATTATTACAACATAAAACAATTATATATAATCCACATATTAATAATAAAATATGAATGGAATTATCTAAATTTAATATATTCGATATTATAATACCTACTAATATTGTTACTATTAGTAAATTTAAGTCTATTCCATTATTAAACATTTTTTATGTTTTAATTTTTATTTATAATATACTTATATAAAAAATATTAAAAGTATTAAAATAATAAAATTTAATATTATTAACAACAAGAATTTGTTTTCATTTTTTGAATTGCGTCTTTAATTTGGTCTAATGATGGTATTCTAGAGTCAGTTTTATTTATTACATTTTTAATAGTTTTTGATTTATGATAATTATTTTTAGATTTTAATAGAGACGAACCCTTGGATTTTAATTCATTAAATAATTGGGATTTTATATCTAGTTGAATTATTTTTCCCCTATTTGATATAGTCTGATATTTTATAGTAGACGAGAGATGTGGTAGGTGTTCTATGTTTTTAGGGGAATTAGACAATTTAAATTGTGTATTAACTGTTGTATGTATACTTGTATCTTCTAGTGAAAAATTAATAGAGTTAAGAGGTGTATCTGGTTTTAAGTCTATTATATTAGGAGATACTTTTTCAATTATCATTTTATTCTTTATGGCTTGAACTGGAATACCCATTTTTTTCATTTTGAAAAACTTTATAAACCGTTCATCTTCACCAATAGTTTTGAGACTATTCATTTCACGTTCAAACATATAGTGAATATTTTGTACAGGTATAGGCGGAGGATCCATTAATTGACTAGGTAATATCATCGCAGCATTACAAAACAAATTAATACCCCATTTATCTTCACCAATCCATATATTTTTAATTTGTATTATAAAATAACCATATGTAGGTGCTATAAAATCCCATTCTTTTATTATTTTATTATTAATATCAATACATGAACTTGTATATGTGTTTAATGGTAAATAGAGTTTTTTTGTTTTATATTTGTAATCATCTTTTATTATAGAAAGGAACTCTTTTTCTTTTAAATTGAGACGTTTTCGTTTTTTAATTTGGTTGTATATTTTCTTTTCTATTTTAGTGAAAATTTCTTTGAAATACGCGACACCATCATCATCTCCCTCTATCATTATGGTTTCTATTGATGGTTTATATCCCATTTCTTTACGAACTTTATTGGGTATGAATAATCTAGGAGTTTTAATGAGGAAGTCATTATATTTCGTTTTTTTCGTTTTTTGGTCATTATAGTAGATTGGAATGTATTTTTTATTGTTAAATGATTGTGTTTTACCAAATTTAATGTATTTTATATTTGTTTTATCTTCATTGAATATATTATAATCCATAGTATTTATAGGCGTATTTTGGTTTGTATTTGATTTTGTATTTATTTTTATATTACTATTACTAGATATATTAATTATGTTATGTTTAGATTTGTTTTTTGATTTGTTTTTTCTTTTCATTACTATTTATTACTATTTATTATAATTATAATAAGATATATAAAAATGATAAAAATGATATAAAATCATATAAAAATGTGTTTTTTTTTCTTGTAAAAAGGGGGGATTTTTGATTATAATGACTATTTTAATATTTTTATAAGTGATTTTGAATATAATATAATAAAATTGAAATTTATTTTATCTTTAATGATAAGTAGTTCTAAAGCATCATGTCATCGATGACACAAAATGAACAGAAACATAAAGATATTAAGGACTTTTTAGAAGCCGAAATTCGCGCACTGGAAAGAGTGATCCATGATCTTTTGAAGAAAAACGGTAAGCTAACAGAAGAAAATAGAACCCTTCGTAACCTTGTTAATGGGTCTGAATCTACTCATAGTACTTCCAAAACACCCGAATGGTACCTTAGAATTGTTGAAGGGACCAATTCTGATGATGAAAGTGGTGGTGGGTCTGCTTCATCAAAAGTCGCAGATTTAGATTCTACTCGTAAATGGGCGTGTACCGCGTGTACATTTGATAACAACGCATCACGTACTAAGTGTGAAATATGTGAAGTACCGCGTCCATAATAAAATAAATATATCTAATATTATATTAAAAATAAAGTGATTTTAATCACTACTCTACTTTTATATTTAAAGTACAATATTCAAATAAAAAAATAAAATGTGAGTAAAATAATAATTACTAATATTAGTTAGTTTTTTCTTTTTTTCTTTTAAAAACAGCATATTTATCGTATATATTAATGATTATTAACAAAAACCAATAAAATTGAAATTTATTTTGTAATTAATAAATAATGAAGATAAACTATATCGTGAATTAGGCAAAATTTACCATATTAGTGTAGCTCCCGAAGGGAGCTACGACTTTTATTAACGGTATCACTACCTATACTATCATTTATCTAATTTAATCATCAATCATATTTTTTTTATTATTTAAATAAAAAAATTTAAAAATAAAGATATAAAGAGAAAATGATTATTATTTATTAAATAATAATTAATAAAAATGATTGGATATGGCATTGGTATAGTAGAATTGTTTCTTTATTTTGTAACATCTTATGGTGTTAGAAAGAGATTTAAATCATTACAAGAAATAAATGCTCTATCATATTATTGGTTTACTATGACCATATTAACATTTATTTGGGAATTTTCATATTTATCTGATTATGATGAGATAACACAAATGGGTAGAGAATTAATTATAAAAGACGAACATACGTGGACTAATTATTATGACCTTTCTTATATTCTTCCATGGAAACTAGCTCGTATTTTCTATGCTGAATATGGCGCACACGCTGACCGCGAATATTTAAAATTGACAGATGATTGGAGTCGCACAGTTGAATCTAGTCACGCTATATTTTGTGGTCTTTTTTCTTTATTTACACTAATATTAAAAATGGTTGATAATGTTCCTAGTTTTAATATTTGTTTGGGTATAAGTATGGGTTCACAATTTATGAATAGTTTGTTGTATATGATTAATTATTATTATCAAACACTGGATAAAGATAGTGTTAATTATGTAACATCAGAATTTCCAGCTGGAAAACTGTTTTTAAAAAGGGGATTTATGTACGTTAATGTATTTTGGTTAGTATGTCCAGCATATACAATGATATATTATCTTCTTTGCAAAAGAACACAAAAACAGATAAAATCATATAAACCACCTTCTTATAATTTTAGTGGAGGATTTAAATATTATGAAACTAAAAAATCATTGAATTAATATTTTATTTTGTTATCTTTTTATTTTTTTATATATATATTTTATAATTTACTATTATAAATTTACTATTTGTGATTCCTATTTTCTATTTTAATTTAGTATAAAGAAACAATGATATTAAAACTAATACAATTCATTCATTTATTATTAATAATATTTCTATTAGTATCTCCATTCTTACCAGTTAATTATTTGGCAATGGGTATTGCTTTATTACTATTTATAATAAAGAATTGGGGTAAGGATAATAGGTGTATTTTTACTATATTAGAATATATGATATTAGACAAATCTTCATTAGAAAAAGGATTTATATATAGATTAATTAATCCAGTATATGATTTTACATCTGAAAAAGATTTTGATAAATTATTAAATAAAATTGTGTATATATGGTTAGTACTATTAATTATTTTATTTATATATAAAGGGAAAAAAACAAATTATTTTAAGAATAATTATTAAATAATATTATTTTATATAAGAAGCGTTGCTTTTTTAAAAAGCTTCTTAATTCTTCTAGCTTCATTATAATGTTCTGATTTTAAAGAATTCTCAAAATCTATTAATAAATCGCTGGCTAGTTTTTTATTAGGGTTTCCGTCTTTATCTTTACCCATTGTAGGGTCAATTATTTCTGTAGTTTCTTCTCGCCCCCCTGGCTCCCAATTATCAGAATATTTAGTAACCGAGTTTCTAAGCATTTTTGGTTCTGCATATGGTTTGATAACTAAAAATAATAATAAAGTACCTAAAATAACAGATATAAATGAAGTTATATAATCCATATGGCATTTTTGTTTAAATAGTGTTTTATTATCTGATATTTTAACAGAACCTCCTCGCATTTTATTACTATCAGGTCCATTAAAATATCTTACATTACCACACAGAGTAGAACCCGTCGCAATTAAAATAACATCAATAAGAGCCCAAACACCGCAACCACAACAAGTTAAAATTTTTAATATACCTGAACCTACACAATTTAAATAAAATCTTTCAACTCCAGGTACTAAAAATGCTAATAATAGAGCAACTGTCCAATCTCTTTCTTCTTGTTTTTTATTAGATACAGAATTAGCCATAATTTATTTTAAAAAGTTAATAAATATATATATAATAGAAAAGAAAAAATTAAATAATTAAATAAAATAATTAAATAAAACAATTAAATAATTAAATAATTAAATAATTAAATATATAACTCTATTTAAGTAGAATATAAATATGTTTAAAAGAAATCACTAATAGCTGTTTGTCTTTTTAATTTTTTCTTAACTACTGTGTTTTTAACTTGTTTTGTAGTAGGTTCTGTTTTACTATTATCTACTTCATCCTCTGGTGTATCTTCATTGTCATCATCAAACGCATCATTAATAATTTGAAGCCACCCATCTAATGTATTCACTTTATTTTGTTTATTATGTGCCTGTATCATATATTCTTTGAAAATGAGTTTAGCAACTACTTTTTGTTTTTCTTCACTAATTTTCTTATCCGTTTTTTTTTTATCATATTTATATTTTTCATAATATATATCCCATAAATTTTCGAAATGATTTGCATGATATGGATAACCCTTCATATTTTCCACAACCAATTCAAAAATCTGACAAATGGGTTTTAATAATTGATTTTTAATATAAATATAATAATCAAGTTGTAGGTCATTTTCTGTAATATAATTTACGTGTTCTATTTTATCACCTTGTAATAATTTAACACCTGCCTTTTCTTCTACTTTAATATAAGCATATGGAATACGTTCATTACTAGCAGGTTTATTACCAGGGTCTCGTTCACCCATTCTATTTGCTAGAACTTTGTGTGCGATTGATTCGGGGTCTTTGTAATAATCACGCAATGTTTTACTAATAACAAACATATTCAATTCATATTTATTATCAATGATTTCCTGACAACAAAGACGCACAAATTCAATAGCACTTTCAATATTCTTCTCTTTCATAATTTTTTTCATTACACCACCATAAGCGTGTTTCAAAATAGGAGCATTGTCTCTTCGTTTAAGAACAATTCCCATACTAGTAAATGCTGACGACGAAGCATCAAATTCAAATTTCTCACCAGCATATCTTTTTTTAGTAATTAACATAAGAGGATAAAATACCTTTTCATATTCTAAATCATGCGGTGGTGTAAAATATTTGTCATCTTTCAACTTTTTTTGTAATTCTAAACCAATATCTATACTACGTTGCACTTTATCCAAATCTGTTTGAGGATATGTTCCATCTTCATATACTAAATTAAACTTTACAAAGACAGAATCCGTATTTTTAACAATTAAAGGAAATCCAGAATTAAAATTACCAACATCAGTCTCTATATCATAGACATATTCATCATTATTAATAGTTTTAATATATTCTATTTTTTTAATCTCATTTGGATGTTTTCTTTGTTTTTTATTAGTTCCTGTTAATTTAAATATATTTTGTTTATCTTTTCTAGTATTAACTGATACTTTTAAACCAATTGATTTCATTAAATAATATAACATAGAAGTCCCTATTTTACCTTTATTACTTAAAATAATATTTTTCGATTCTGTGTTTAAACATTTATATCCATCAGCTGCGTAATATCCAGCAAAATAAGCGATTCTCAAATTTATATCGCCATTTAAATATTTTAAGGGGATAATTTTATATTTATCTTTATTATAACAAATATTTCTAAATAAATTTACATATTTTTTAATACTACCTCTTGGTGCTATTTTATATATATTACTACTATTCAAAGTATCATAAATATTAAAATAATCACCAAATACATCAATTAATATAGATTGTAGTATCGAACACATTTTATAAGATTTTTGATTTAACCCCCAACTATATTTTATTCCAGAAGGACAATTATATTTACCACAACTACCGTCCCCAAAGAAGAAACCATAAATAAATGCTTCTTTAAAATTTAAATCATATTTATAAATATTATTAATAATATTCAAAATAATTTCTAAGTTTATTGTATTATTATCAAATTCAGGATAATTATGTTTTAATTTCATACCTACATTAGCATTTAATGGTTTTATTGGATTTAAATCTTCATCTAGTAAACTATGATCTTCTGTTATATCAACTATACCGGTATGAGTAGTTATTCTATAAATTTTTTTAGTTGTTTTATGTTTAATAATTCTTATTATATTACTCCAACCATTTGATGTATATATTAAATAATTATCACATTTATTTTGTAGTTTATCAGAATTTGTAATATCATTTATTTTAAAATTATCATATTTACTCCATTCAATATCTCCTAATTCATCAATTTGTTTTATTTCTATTTTATTTGTTATTTTATTTTTTAGTAATAATGGAGTATCTTTAATAACACTATCTCCATATACTACTTCGCATCCAGGATTGTTTTTAAGACAATAATCTTTGGCCCTATAAATACAACGACGACCACCAGCAGTAGTACTAGCTGCGATTGCTTTTTTGTATATTTTGCTTGTAGATGCTCCAATTTGTCCATATAATGAATTAGCAGTGACTTTATATGCTAATTGGAGACCATCCAAAATACTTTGTTTGAAGGGGTCTCTTTCTTCTTTCATCTTTTTCTTAGTTGCTTTTCTAGCACCTAATAGTTTCCTTTCAATGTTTGGAATTAGACCCTTTTTACCATCATTATATTGAACAAAGCGTTCAATAGTAGTACCTGTTTTCTTTTTACCCTTATTGTGATTATTGGGGTCAATTAAACTAAAAACATCATATTCTACATCAAGATAATCATATCCTAATGCTTTAATGCGCCTTGCACCTTCATCACCCAACCAATATTTATCTTCACAATGACTGTCGTGACTAAGATTACTAGCGATCATTTCACTAGGATAAAGACTACTAAAATCTAGAACTGTAATGGGGTCATCAATATAAATGCCGGGTATAGGGTCTAATACAATAGCTCCTTCGAAACCATCTCCATTAATATTTATTTTATTAAAATCATTACCTAATGTAAATTTAATATTTTCTCTATCATCTTCTTCATTATCATCTCTTCCAACTAAATTAGTAAGTGTTTCATTTTGTAATGTTGTTTCTCCTACTTCAATTGCTTCATTAATTACAGTATCATCTTCTTCTCTATCAGTCCATATTTTATCAAGTGTAGGTAATAAAAATCCTGATTCGCTACATTCGTTAACAACGAGACTAAAAATCTTTATACCCTGTCCTCTCATAAAGATATAACTAAATGGAACAAGACAAACATTAGACATACCAACATTATTAACAATTGTATCTAATTTTTTCAACAATCTAATAACCAAAGCACAATCTTGTATACAATATTTAGCCACTATTGCTCGTTGTTCATTTGTACCTTTTTGAAATTCAAAAATCTGCTTAGGTGTAACATCATCTTTCGCAATACCCCATTTAGGCGCTTGTGAATTTATTGATACTGATATGGGTTCATTTATTTTAATATAATCATTTTCAACATCAAGTTCTTCAATAATAAATTTAGTTCCATTTTCTACTTTTTCGCCAGTTTTAAGAGTTATTATAAGATAATTACCTACTTCTAATTCTTTAATATTAGTAATATGTAACCATTGTGATTCGTTAATAACATCATCATATTCACTTCTACCAACTTTAAGTATTTTACCGCAAATATAAAATTCCGCGACACTATCAAGTTTGTAAGAATCCAATTTAGTAAGACCACCTTGTATTACTTTTAATAAATCTATCTGTACTCTCCCTGGTGTATTGAAATATTCAAGATAATTTGCCCCCAAAGCACTAGAAGCTAACTTCTTCTTAAGAAGTTTTCCCTTACAATTCCAAATATTTTTATATGTGTCGGCATTGAGTCTTCCCATATTAATGAATTTTTGGTATTTAGTATCTCCAACATTTCCCTTTGCTATGAGTTCATTAGCTCTATCAAACATAAAGACCTCATCAAAACCAAAGATATTATAACCCAGAATAATATCAGGGTCATAATTACGGATCATTTTAGTCCATTCTAATAAAACATCGCGTTCTTTAGTGAATGAATATACATCTACATTAGGAATTGGAGCACATTCTTTTAAAGTAATTATATTGTTATATATTGGTTTATCATCTCCATAACGCCAAAATACAGTACCAATTTGAATGACCTTATCTCCTTTAACTTGTGGAAAAGAACATCGTAATTCCTGATTTACATATTTAACAAGGACGTCTTTTCCTAATATTTTAATTTTAAGATTTTCAAATGAAAATTTTGTTTTTTTACTAACAGTTTTAATAATACTAATAAGATCGTGTATAGAACAAGGTTTGGCGTCTTGTTTATATGTTTTAATTCTATATTCTTCTTTTCTTTCATATTGAATATTAATAGATGTAATAGCAGCTTTCATTTTTTGATTAGCAATAATCTTTTTAATAGGTCTGTCACATATAAAGAGTAATTCTTTACATAATGTATTAAATTTTTCAGTTTTCAAATAATTTTCAATGATTATTTTGTTATCTTTTTTTGATTTGATATCACGTACTTTGAAATAAACTTTGCTTATTTCATCATCTATTTTTGTTTGTAATTTATCCGATAATTCAATACGTTCTTCCTCTGTTTCATCGTCTTTTTTTTGATGTAAATAATATTGTTTTTCTAAATCAAAAGCTTGTATTATACGTTTTTTGAAAAAGATATGTGTTTTTAATTCATCAGATAGTTCTTTATATTCTTGTGATGATTTTGCTATTTTATTGAGTTTTATTTTCTTATTAAGATAACTTACTACAAGTTCATTAGCCAATTTTTTATAATCTTTCTTTGCTAATGGAAAATCACCGTGACTACTATCACATTCTATATCATAAGATGCTACAATAATAGGTGGTATTTCTTGCTTATCTATGGCAATTACTTTTTGATAATCTATTTCAACATTAATTTGACAACTAGACATATTTGGCTTCATTTTATAAGACCTTTTATTAAATTTTATCCAATTTGATGGTTTAATTTTCATATCGTGGAAAAATCGTAAGAGTGGTTCTAATTCAGATTCAAAAAGTTTAAAATCCAAATAATGTGGTTTTTTTGTTTCTGATTTTTTATCATACATTTTAGGAAAATGTTTATTCATTTTCATAAAACTACTAAATAGATGATAACCTTCTTTACTTTGAAAAGATAGTTTCCAAAAATCATATTTTTGATTATTTGTAAAAGACCAAAATATTTCACTGTTTTTTTCACATATTTTACTTTCATCTAGAGCTGATTTATATTCACTAGATTCAAGTTTATCTCGCATTTTAAGTAAATATGACGCATCATTAGATATTTTAGGATTAGTAGAAGTTATTTTTTCATCTATTTTATTATAAGTATTAATTTTACTAAAATTCAATTCAGGTTTTTCAAAAAACTCTTTTATAAATTTTTTTTTTAGTTTTGGTTTTTCTTTAAAAATATTTGGTATTTTAACATAAAAGTATGGTTGATAATTAATAATTTTAGCACATACCGAATAACCCTCTATAGTTATACCAAATACAAATATGGTATAAAATTTATTATGTTTTTTTTCTTCTTCAGTTACTCCTTGGTCATCATCTTTATTAAAATAGTCTTCCTTAGAATATTCTTCGTAAATAGTTTCATCACATTCTATCCAATCAATACAAAGAAATTCTAACTGATTAGAAGGAGACCATTTCACTTTTTTACGAGGAAATGACATATATTGTATTATTTTTTAACTTAATTAATTATTATTAATTATCTCTTAATAAATAAAAAAAGTTTCAATTTTAAATCTTGATATAAATTAAAAATTAATTTAATATTTAAATATATTTTATAAATTATAGTTAAGATATATTATTTTTATATATAAACAAGTGTTTAATATGAAACTATTATCTTGGAATTTAGGTTTAACTAATGATTATTATCGTTATTATGCGATGGGATTAACAAATTATAAGCCAGTAAGTATTTATTTTATATCTAAATTTGTTTTAGATACATCTACAAAATTAGATGAAGAATCTAATGAAGAATCCGAATACGATATATTATTTTTTCAAGAAATTTATGATGGATTTAATCAATTAAAAGAAAATATACAACATAAATACCCATATTATACATATGTAGATAATATTGGTATTGGAATATTTTCAAAATATAAAATGGAAAATATTTGTTATAAAACATTTAATCAAGATTTATTGAATTATATTACAAATGTAAATAATGGGTTTATGATGTGCTATTTACCAGAATTTAAAACATATATTTGTAATGCTCATTTTAGTTGTGATATAAATATATGTCGTTCTAATAATGAATTTTATAAATTAAATGATTTTTTAGATACTATAAAATTAAAAGATGGTGAAAAAATAATATATGGGGGTGATTTAAATATTAGGAGAGAAACAATTATTGATTATTGTAATAAACTAAATATAATACCAGATTTAACAAATATATATAATTCATATCATTATATGTTTTCTTTAAATCTTGATTATTTTTTATGTAAAACAAAAACTTCTAATAGAGAATTAAAAACTAATATTATAGAAACATATGAATCAGACCATTATCCAATCATTACCATAATTTAAAATTGATTTTTAAATTATAAATTCATTAAAAGTAAATAAAATATACTAAAATATACTAAAACATATGTCATTTGTACATCAATCGCAATTTGTTAATCTTTTATTAACGGATGAAAGATTAAATGGCAATGAATTTAGTTTAAAGAGAAAAAGAGATAATGATGATGATAATGATGATGATGATGGTGATGATAATGAATATGATTATTTTTCAAATCATAATAAAAAAAATATAAAAAATGATGTATTATTATCAGAGTATAACACAAAACTTTATAATAATCCACTATTGAATATAGATAGTGTAAAATATGAAAACATAGAGAAAAAAATTAATTATTTATATAAACTATATAATTTACAAATAGATAATAACAGAAAATTAAATACAAATTTAAAAACATTATATAGATATAGTATTACACAGTTTAATGATTTAAATACTAAAATTGACATATTAAATACGAAATTAAATCGTTTTGATACAGATATTATTGACATTACACATAAATTATGTTTAAAAATAGAAAAATTAGAAAAAGAAATTAAAAAATCAAATTAAAAAATGAAAAAATAAATTCTAATATCATATTAATGTAATAACATTTAATACAATTAATTAATTTTTTATTATATAAAAATATAATCTTACATAATAAAATGGAAGAATTTGCATCTTATTTATTTTATTTTGTATTAGGAATTATTATATTTGTATTCTTTTCAAATTATAGAAGAAATGTTGAATTAGTGACTTCTTCTATAGATGGAGAAAAATATTTAGTGCGAAAAATGGATGATAATAAAGAGGCTGCTAATCATTTAGCATTTATAAGACAAAGTTTAAACAATTTAGTTGAAATAATTAAAACTAAATATGAAACAGACCCTACATTATTATATCCAGAATATGTGAAAGCAAATAACAATATGGGCGTTTCTTCAGAAGCGGAATTTAATGCTACTATTAAACGTCTCCTTCATAATTATAATCCAAAATCGTGTGTTTTTAGCGAAAATACACCAAATTCACGATATACAGCATATTCTGTCAATAAAGGACAAGAATTAGTATTTTGTTTAAGACTTAAGAAAGAAGGGGATAAATTAGTACCAAAAAATACTATTCTGTTTGTAGCATTGCACGAAATTACTCATATTATGACTAAAAGTATAGGACACGAACCCGATTTTTGGAATAACTTCTCATTTATGTTAAAAATAGCTATTGATAATAATATTTACAATTCGGTAGATTTTAATAATAACCCTAAACAATATTGTGGTATTCAAATTACAGATACACCATATAAACCAAATTAATATATTGTATTAGGTTATTAATATTTATTTTTTTTGTTTTTAATTATTTCTATTATTTTTAATAATTTTCTATTATTTTCTATTTATATATTAAAGTATAATATAATATTTTTATTAAAATATGAATAATATATGTGGGTCTTTCGATAGTCAAAAGATTTATAAAATAATACAATACAAAAATATAAATTCTAGTGGTATTAAAAAATATATATTTGTTGGTCCCCAACATAATGAAATTAAATCTATATTAAAAACGTTTGCAAAAACTGGTGTATTAACTAGTTCAAATAAAAAACGATTAAATGCTGCAATACCTTATTATGAACGCAAATTTGGAGAGATTATAAAGGGTCGTACGTTTTTCATTTATTATTTCATTGATGATAATACAAATATAGAACATTTACAAGAAAATATTTGTGTTTTGTTAAATCAAGAAGAATTAAATTTAAATAAAGATTATTCAATAAAAAAACAAGAAGAATTATTACCTAGTAATCAATATTTATGGTATACCGCTAAAAATATACATTTAAATTATTATTTAGAGCTTTTGAATCAAATATTTATAAAAACCGAAATTGTATCAAATAATGTTTTTTTCGGAAAATTAGAAAATATTATGATGTTATCAAAAAATGAAATAGGTAATTTATTAAAAGAATTAAATCCAAAAAAATATAAAGATATAGATAAAATAGAGTTTTTATATTTAGAAACATATGAATATAATGAACTTTATAATAATGAAGAATTACTTTTAATTTTAAATAATTCTCAAATATCTTTATCAAATCAAAACAATATTATTATAGAAAACAATATAATACCTTTTGTAAAACATATTAATCCTTTAATGACTATTAAGAAAAAATATCCCCTAGATATGATTTTTATGGATAATACTATATTACAAAGAAGTAGAATGTTAAATTATTATGGACAAATTGGAAATTATGAGATTAATATGATATCATTTTCTGATTTTAAAGATCAATTAGATACTAAATATCTTAAATATTATTTTCCAATACATTATATTGATAGAATGAAGGAAATAGAAAATCTAAATTATATCAATAAATCATTTTTAATTAGGGAAAAATATAGTATAAATTATAAAATAAACAATAAAATAACAATACGAAATAATGAACATAATGAAAAAAAGAAACATTTGTCAATAGATGATCATTTAATAAAATATATGAAAATAGAAGAATGTGGAATTAAAAGATTAGATTTTCATTTAAACAGTGAATTATATTTAAATTATTTAGATGATAAAAAAATGTTATTTTGTTTTAATAAATTCAAAACATTTTATGATTTGCCAATAATACATATTTCCTATAATAATAGAACTGAAAACAAATATAAATTAAATAAACCTTTTTTAGAAGAAAAAGGACGTAGTACAATTATTAATATAATTAATAGGAAACAATTAAAATATATTAAAAATAATACTAAAACATTTATAAATTTTCGATATTATATTGAAAATATCTATAATATAGTAGATTGTTATTTGTTTGCAAATAGTTATTTTTTAGTTTCTATAAATTTAAATAATAGTATATCACAACAACAATTAGTTAAATATATTAATACTATAAATAATCTCATTAAACAAATAAACAAAGTAATTAATATTAAACATCTCAAATATATAAATACAAATTATCTTTTAGGGTCTAAAAGTATTATAACACCTACCACATATCTTTTACAAGCAAAACAATCAATAATTTATAAAATAAAAGATGTATATTTAAAAAAAAAACCTAATATATATGATTTTACATTAAAATACCTACAAAAATTTACAAAATATTTTACACTTATAAGTAAACCAATTAAACCAAATATTGTATTTATTTATAAATCTATAAATCATTTTTTTAGTAACAATAACATATTTAAGTTTATTGGTAATAAAATAAAAGAAGGGACACTTATTAATAAAGATATAAATGATAAATTAGCAAATACGATAGTAAATTATTTCCTAATTGATAAAGAAAAAGCATTAGCAATGATTACATATTACTTAAAATATAAAAGTATAGAAAAAATAGAAAGTAGTATTGAAAGTATTATTATTAGATTAAATTTCAAAGAAGATATAATACAATGTGAATTTGATAATATAACAAATTTTAATAATGTAAAATTTATAACTACATATTTAAATCTCATTTTTTTTATAATATTTAATGACGATATAGAAGGAAATAATTCTAGTAAATCAATAGTAATTAAAAATGAAACATTAGCACTTAAAAACAATATTAAATCTTTATTAAAATCATCTAAATCTGTAAAATCAAAAAAATCAATAGGGAAATCAAGAAATAGATCAAAACATAAAAAGAAATCAAAATACGATTATATGAAAGACTATACATCTGATTTACAAGATGATTTAGAAATTGATTTTACAGATTTAGATGATTTTAATGATATAGATGTATTTACTGATTTATCAAATAATGATAATATAAGTAATATGAATAATAATAATCTAAAATCAAAAAAAAAATCTAAGAAACTCAGAAATGAAGATGAAACCGAATATAATTCTAAAAATAATAGTAATAATAATAGTAATAATAATAGTAATAGTAATAATAATAGTAATAGTAATAATAATAGTAATAATAATAGTAATAGTAATAGTAATAAGAAGAAAAGTAGAAAGAAAGAAGTTGAATATGATATTAAATTAATAGGTAAAACTAATTTAGCAAATATTAAATATTCAAATTATATGAAAAATATGAGAGAAGTAGCAGATCCCTTATTATTTAAAATTAAAAAAGATAAAGGGGCTACAAAATGGAGTTATAATACATCATGTCCAAATCAACAAATGCGACAACCATATATAGTAAATAAAGAAGAAATAGAAACATTTGACCCAAAAGCAATTAGTGGTTATATGAAATATCGTAATAATTATTATATATGTCCTCGTATTTGGGATTACCAAGCAAGAAAACCAATAAGTGTAGATGATTTACTTAAAAATAATTTTAAAAGTCCATATACTAATGGTATGATATTAGACCCAGAAAAAAGAGGCAAACAACTAATGAATAGTCAATACAATACTATTATAAGAAAACCTAGTAATCAAACAAATTCATATTGGCAAAATGAAAAATTAGAAAAAAATTGGCCTAAAATGCTAAGAGGTACAGGAACTGAAGCATATCCTGGTTTAATAACTGGTAAGAACCACCCTCATAAATTATGTTATCCTTGTTGTTTTAAAGCAAAACCACAAGATTTTGATGAAAGTAAGCGAGGAAAAGAGATTCAAAATTTTAAAAAACCATATGGAACATATGGTAAAGATTTAACTTGTATAACAGATACAGATGATATTAAAAATAATTTTACTGAGGATCAAAAAATAGATGAAACCATAGATTATAAAAAAGATAAAATAGTTAATTGTTCAAATCAAAATTATATTATTGGTAATAATATTAAATTAGAACATTGTAGGTATGGTGTTCTTCCAGAATATTTAGATTTATTATTAAATAATCATCAAGACATATTTTTAAATAATAAAAAAAATGCGCTAAATCCATTAAGTAATGTCTTTTTGAGAAAGGGTGTTAGTTTTGTTAAAAAAGGTAATTTTATTCAAGTAATTGCTATGATTAAAAATGTTTCTGTTTCTATTATTAAGAATATTATTTTTAAAAGTATTACACCAGAAACATTTTTAACTTTGAATAGTGGTGATTTAATATCAATATATGGTTCTAACGATTTACTTCCTACATCTCCTAAAAAACATAATAAATTCATTAAATTTATTGAAAACAATATTTCTATAACACGGCAATTAAATATTAATATAAATGATGTTAAAAAAATGAAATATGATGACTCAAAAATATTAAAAGATAAAAAATCAGTAAATAGTATTAAACATATTATAATCGCATATAAGATTTTTACAGCTTATTATAATTTTATGAATGCATTATACAATGATGATGAAATTATTAATTATAAACATTTTTTAGATTTAATATCTAGAAAAAACACAAATTTATTTCCATATGGTATTAATATTCTTATTTTTAATAATAAAACTAAAAATTTAATGTGTAATCCATATCTAGTTAAAAGTAATGATATTATGATACTTATTAAAGAAGGAGAACATCAATTTACACCAGTATATAATGTGCGTGTAAATAGTAATGGTAATATAGGTGGTAATTATGGTTCATTTAGAATACATAAATTTATTAATTTAGATAATAAAACTATTAAATATTTAAAAACAAAAAATATTAATGCTAATATATTAGAAGAAACTACAAATAGAAGTGTTAAAGTGTTTAATTTAATCAATATTCATAATAATTATTGTACTAAATTAATAAATGTTAATAACTTTGTTACTATAAAAAACAAACTAAACTCAACATATATCAAGGGACAAATTATTACAAATACTGCTAAAACTCAATTTATATTACTAGATACAAATTATTTATTGCCTATTATACCAGTAAATTTAATTCCAAACATTGGTGTTTATTTTATAGATGATATTATTAAAAAAACATCTAATAATATTATTAAAACTTGGAAATACTATGAAAAAATAGATAAAGAATTGGGTGATGATATAAATTATAAACCATCTAAATTAATTATATATAACAAAGATAGTGAAGATAGCAAGGATGAAGTATATATATGTGGAATTTTATTTGAAAATAAACTAATAGTACCTATAAATAATATAGTATATAATGAAAAAGATATTAATGACAAATTAGGTGATATTCCTACTGAAAATAGATTTATTTACTATGATGAATTTGTTTCTTTTGAATATCATGAAAACTATTTAACTTCAAATATAACTGAATTGTTAGTTAAAGATTATTTATATCAACAATTCAAATATGATTTTAGTTACTATGTAAACGAATACAATAATATAAAATATAAAAAAAATTTAGTTAAATTGATAAAAAATCCAAAACATAATTTAAATTTACAACACGTAAATTATGTAGAATTAATTAAAAATATTATGAAACCATTAGTATCATCTACCCTTAAAAATATAGTTCAAGTTGATGAAGGATTATATATAGGTGTGTGTTATAAATATAAAAGTGAAGCAAACTGTCATAAAAATATATTATGTAATTTTGATAAAAAGGATAAAAAATGTAAATTAAATATGAGTGAAGAATATTTGGCATTATTTTCATATTTACTTGCTAATGATTTAATAAATGATAAAATAGATAGGGAATCTCTTGTAAATGGAATATATATTCCTACACCATATTTATCTAAAAATATATTTACAAGAGATGATGATATTATATTTCAAGGAAATGAAATTAAAGATATTGAAACACATTTTATTAGTAAATATAAAAATAATTATCCTATTATTAATTTTCAAAAAACAAACAAAAAAATTATGATTGATAAACAACGTGTTAAGGAATTGAATGAAAAAGAAAAGGAATATGAAAATTTGCGTAAAATTAGTATATTAAATTTAAAGCAAATAACTAAAAACATTGTTGATGTAAGTCTTGATTATTTACTAGATGAAAAAAATATTTATTCTACAGTTTTTGACAAAAATTCTAATATTAATAAAAATATGGGGGCTAATAAATGTATATTCCCTTTTTTTAATACAGATACTTTAAAACTAGAATATAATTGTATTAGAAAATCAAAGGATGATGATCAATTAATATGTCCTATAAATGTGAATAATTTTAGAAAACCGATGAAATGGGGTTATTGTCCTGAGAAACCGTCTATTACTTATAAAGATAAAAAATTATATCCTATTACTACTGTTTCTAATAAAAATCATAAAAATTATCATGTAGGTAATTGTAAATTTCCCTTTTTAAATAAAGATAAAAATAAATTAATTTATGAATGTGATGATTTGGATTTAAGAAGTAAAATAGGGGTTTCTAATATAAAATGGTGCCCGTTAGAATTTAATAAAAATATAGCTGGAATTAATCAAGTACCTATAGCTTCTACATCATTTAAGAATATTTGGGATAAAAAATGGAAATATGATGAAATATATAAAAATGGGATGAATAAATTTGATCCAAATTATTTGAAAATAAAAAAGCGTGGATTTTGTCAACCACCAAATAGATTTTCTGAATTATTTAAAGATGAAAAATATAGAAAAATAACAATGGATAATTACAAAGATCAATATTGTATGAATACTCCTTCTAAAAATGGTTATACTAGAATAGAATTATTTATTTTTGGAATGAATGAATTAAAAATACCATATACTAAGATGATAGACAATTACAGTTTAAAAACAAACAAATTAATTATTTTACAAAAAGGTCCATTATGTAAAATAATAAATGATAGATATGATGAATTGAATAATTTATATGTTAAAAAGAAGCGAGCTTTTAATAATTTGAACCAATGTTATTTAACCCCTGATAAAGGTGGTATTTCCATTAAAGAATTACGTAATATCGCAATGCTAGATTATAATTTAAATAAAAAAGTTGTAAATAATATGGAAAAAGAAAAACTATGTAATAAATTATACAATCTTTACCTACAATCATTAGGAAGAGATATAGATGCTGTTAATAGCAATAACAATAACAACACAAATAATAATACCAATAATAACAACTCCAACTCTAACAATAATAACAACTCCAACTCTAACAATAATAACAACTCCAACTCTAACAATAATAACAACTCCAACTCTAACAATAATAACAACTCCAACTCTAACAATAATAACAACTCAAATGATAATAATAATAATAATAATAATAAAAAATCAAAGAAATTAAAAAGAGAAAAGAAAAAGGGAAAAAAGACATTTAAATATGAAAAAGATATTAATAATTGTAAGAAATCTCCTAATAGAGGAGCATATCCTCTTAAAAAATTGAAAGAAATAGCAACTAACACATATAAATTAAATATTACTGGATTATCAAAAGATAGAATTTGTGAATTAATAGAACAACGAATGAAATATTACAAAAAATACTCCGTTAATAAAGATGATTTGGATTTAGGCGATAAAGTTAAAACCAAAAAAAAACTATTTGACGAACAATAATTTACTTTTTAATTTTTATTTTATTTTTTCATTTTTATATCATATATTTATAATAGTAATTATAATATTGGATAATTATAATATTGGATAATTAAAAATATTGGATAATTAAAAATGAAAAAAAGAAAAATACGTAAAATTACGCGTAAAAACCCGAATAGAAGATTGAGTAAAAGCAGAAAACGAACAAACCGCACTAGAAAGACAAAAATAAAAAAACCAACCAAAAAAAGAAAAGGTAATATTATTAAGGGAGGTGGAACATCTCCTATATTCGACATTACTCCACAAAGTCAAGCAAAAAAATTTTTAAAACTCGAAAACTCATCCATATTTGGTAATGTGTTATTAACCGAAGTAAAACTATATATTGATTGTAATTTTAAAAATAATTATTCTGTCAATTCTGAATCTTCAGACGAATTGAAAGCAATATTATTAAGAAAGAAAGAAGAATTAATAAACAAATTAACAAATATAGATGACACAGTCAAAAGTTATAAACAATCATTATATGACTTATTAAAAGATGAAATTAGAATAAGCTTTAATTTTATCTATTTAACGTCTAGACCACCTCCAGAATTAAATCTCTACCGTGAACACTTAAAAAAATATAGTGACTATATTTATCGTGAAGAATTTGGAGAACTTAAAAAATATGGAGAACTTAAAAAATATAAAGACGAATCAATGGAACTACTTAATATTTATTATCGTAAGAAAATGGATGAATATACAATTCAAAAAGCTAAATTAAAAGCTAAATTAAAAGAAAATATAGAATTAGAAGCAGGAAAAAAAAAATTTGAAAAAGATAAAATAAAATTAGAAGGGGAATTTTATGATTTCTTGGCACATATTAGAAGATTTTTCGACAAATATTATTCAAAAGTTAAAGTTCTCACTGATAAAAATATAACTGAATTTAAAACTGAATTTAAAACTGAATTTGAAAAACATAGAGAAATATTAATATCTTTGGTTGAACAAAGTTTCTCTAGGTGTACAAGTGTCGAAGTTAGATAAAAATTCCCCTAGGACTGGTTCAAAGTCGATTTCATTGTTAAAACATTTTCCTGTTTTTTCATTAATATAATTTAACTTTTCTAAATATTCGGGGTTGTTAGTATCATCATTATTCATAACTAGACACGGTAAATTTAAAGATAATGCATCTTTTAAAATAGTAGTTTCGCTTTCTTTAAGTATATATGGAACAAATAAAAAGCGACATTTTTCTAAGTGATTTATTGGTTTATCATCTATTATATTACATTCTTGTGGTAATTCATTATAATTTAAGGTTCCTATTAATAAGCCATTTAATTTATATTTAGAACACATTATGTGGATATATTTTTGTATAATGTTATTGTTGGTGTTATTATCATCATTGTTAGAATTTATAATATACATAAAATCATATTCTTTCATAAATGTATTTTTAATATTATTTTCGTGTTGTTGTATTTTATTTAAATCATTATCTTCTTGTAATTCACTAGATGTATTTTCTATGTCCGATACAGAGGGTTTTAAAGTTTTTTGGTTGTTAGTGAATTTTTCTTCTTTTTCGGTTTTATTATAAACGAAAATAATAATAGTTGTAATTGCGAATACAATAACTAAAATAATAATAGGTTTATTGTATTTTTGAATGTCTAGTATTTCTTTAATTTTTAATATACTCATTTTTATTTTGATAAATATAAAATGATTTAACATATTTTATTATGATTTTTAACACATTAAAATGAATATTTTCCTTTTTAGAATAAAAATTGAAAAATATAGTGTAAATAATATAAATACTTTAATTGTGTTTTACACAACAAATCGTTTTCGTTTTAAAATGACTTCTATCAAACCTAACCTAATAAGTTGTTTTAAAAAAACAAGTAAATGTAAAAGTAAAAGTAAACGTAAATGTAAAGGTATTAGTTGGGGAACAAATGACATTCGTGTTATATCACCGAGAAAAATTGTTATTACAATACCTAGTGGTTTTCTAACTAAACAAGAACTAGGAACTATTCAGACTGGTGTAGGAATTGAAGCTACAATAATTGAAGATACAAGAATACCTTGTCTTCCAATAACGGAAAGTCGTCTTTGGAAAAGAAGACATAAAACAAAACAACCAAAACAAACAAAACAAACAAAACAAACTATATCTAGTCCCATAAACTAAAGTCAATATAATGACTACTATAAATAATAATAATAAAAATAATAATAATAATAAAAATAATAATAATAATAAATTTTTTTTGTGCTTATTTAACTTTATTAATCTGTATCTCACAATTTTCTGGAAATACTTTGTTTCTTTTTTGTTTATCTTTATATAAGTTAAATAAATCATCTGAAACTCTAGCTATTTTCAATTCATTACATCCGTGGAAGGCACTTATACTGATAGTTTCGACTTTGAGCATTGTGACAGAGGTCAAACTAGAACAATTTTTAAAGGCAGACTCGCCAATCGATTTTACGCTGATAGGGATTTTGAGTTCTCCATTCAAATTAACACATTCATAAAAGGCCATTTTGTTGATCTTCTCGACGCCTTTAGTGATTACGATGGTATTCAAGGATATACAATAATTAAAGGCGCATTCAGAGATGATATTGACGCGACCATGGATTGTGAGTTGTCCAATCAACCCAACACATCCGGAAAAGGCATAATCGCCAATCTTCTGCAAACCTTCCGGGAGGGTGATCGATTTCAACCCAACACATCCGGAAAAGGCATTATTGCCAATCTCCTGCAAACCTTCCGGGAGGGTGATCGATTTCAACCAAATACATCCGGAAAAGGCATTATTGCCAATCTTATGGACTGTGTTTGGGATTAATAAAGATACTGTGTTTGGGATTAATAAAGATCCTGTGTTTGTATTGTAGTTGTATGCGAAATCTTTAATTTCTGATGTATCATTAGTGGTAAAATCATAACTATTATTTCGGTTATATGATACTATTTCCCCCCCCCTCATTACTTTGTTGCTCTTTTTGCAAGAACGCTTTTTCTTAGCTACGCGACGGGTTTTCTTTGCTTTGCGAACCTCAGTTTTACGGACTACGCGACGCTTTGTCCTTTTACTAGAACGAGTAGATTTTCTTGAACGCGATTTTCTAGGCATAATAAATATTTATTATAAATATATAAAAAAATTAAATAATTAATTAAAGTGTAAATAATATAGTAAGACAAAAAAAATAGAATAAATTTAATTTTATGTATTTTAAATTTCTTTTTTATTTACATTTAAAGACCTTTTAAATATTAATATTTATAATAATTTTAAATTAACATTTAAAAACATAAACTACAAAAGTAGTTGTGCGTATATTATTTAGTTAAATAAAATAATTATATAATAATATACAATTATGGATATTCAACATAGTAAAAAAACATTAAAGAATACAACTGCTAATGTAGATGAAGAAATTTATAAAAATCAAGATAATGTTTTAACTGGTAAGCAATATTTGTTATTAATTCCATTAACGCGTTTTTTTTGTCAAACTGAAAATATTGATAAATTGAAAAACATTTTAGATGGTAAATCAAAGTTATCTTTGCGTTTAGTAGATTGGTTTGTCACTAATTATTCAAAAAAGAATCTAGTAATGTATAATCTTAAAAAAATGAAACGTAATGCATTATTAAATAAAGAGAAAAAACAAGAAAACAACATTGAAATAAATGATGATTGTTCAGAGGTCGATAGTGGTGTTGAATTAGAAGAACAAGAATATTTTTCTGATTATTTTAATGTGTTTAGTGATTATAGAGGTCAATTGAAATCACTGAATAAAAAGAATTTTGACCCCTTTTGTAGGAGAGAACGTATTAAGTTTTTTTATGGTAAAGCAGATGACGACTATATTATTACGACAGTAGGACAGCTCAATTTTTTTAAATGGTCAATTGAAAACTATATTTTAGAACATATTGAGGCTAATATTAAAGTTATTGAAGATGATATGAATAAATTTACATATAGTAAAAAATTCATTCTTGAAAAAACAAAGAAAAAAACTGATATAGGAAGTGGTTGTAAAAAAGGAAAACGAAAATATAACAAAAAGAAAAAGACATCAGATAAAAATGTGGAAAAGCATACCAAAAAAAACACAGACCATATAAATGAATGCTGTGACGACAACAATACTAAAGAATCAAATGAAATTGATGGTAAAAAGAAAAAAGCAACTAGAAGAAAAAGAAAAGAATTATCTATTTCTGCGAACAAATCGTTTGTTATACATAATTTGAAGGCAGTGATTAATTTCGATTAATCTAATTTTCGAGTAATCTATTTTTATATTTTTCATTAATAATCAATAATAATATTTATATATTTTACAATAAACAAGGGAGGTTTGATATTCTAGTGAATATTTGTAGTGGGATTGTTTTTTTTGTAATTCCAATCCACATTTCTCGCGTGAAGAAAGAGCAAATATGAAGCCACATTTCCGGTGGTAAAAATAGAGGGTGTTCTTCCACTTGATTAATTTTGTGTTGTATTAAAAGAATACACCAAACCGCATTTCGCACACAAGTGGGATGTATATAATGTCTAGACGGCGACCAATAATTGAGAGAGTCTTGTAGATATTTAAATTTAATTTTGTTTATTTTATCATCCAGTGATTTTAATTTAGTATCTTTTTTAAACTCATAAGTCATAGTTTCTTCATTAATTAGATACCAATAAGTAGATATATAATCAAATTTATCATCATCGTAAAAATATTCCTCATCAGTATATTCAAAAATTTTATGTTCAGCATATTTTAACAATAAATGTTCAATATCTAGTATTCTATTGCGTAAAATATATTTAAATGAATTAGTTGAACTAAACAAACAGTAATCAATTATATATGAATATTCAATTAAAAAAGTATCAAGTTTGGCATTAAATAAATCCAAGTAAATGTCATATCCTTGTTGAATTTCATCATTTAATTTACGTAATAAATCCATTTCACCAAATTGTTCTGAATAATCCAGAATCGCACCACTTTCTAATAAATATTGTATTATCCTGCTCTTTCCTTTATAATTTTTAGTAACACTATCACAAAGGGAATAAAAGGGTGTTTCATTATCATTATTAAGAGCGTTAATATCACAATTGTGTTGTAATAAATAATCACATATTATTGCTATATCTATATCTATATCTTTATCTATATCTATATCTTTATAATTAAATATACGACTGATTATAGCATGAAACACATATTCACCTTTATTTGTAAGAGGTTTATGAATATCAATACCCTCTTTTATTAAAATGTTAATTCGCTCTATTGTTTCTGTACCTGATATATTAGATTTAAGAACATCATATAATTTTTGTTGCGGAGATATATTATTGTAATCTAAATCCCAATCTAGACCCCAACAATCCATATTATTTTTATATTATATAAAATTTATACCTCTTATTATAAATATTTTCAATTTTATTTAAATCATTTACATAAAATGGATATATTAATAAATAGATTTTCTAGTGAAAATATTTTACGATCATATTGTGCAAGTTCAATACTAGATTCTCCACATAATTCTATTATTCTACTTTTTTTATCGTATTCAATATTAGGATTACTTAGTATCATAGAAAGACTTATTTTTACTATTTCTAAATGAGATATTCCCATACTTACAAGAGCAATTAACATTTCTTTTATTTTAGCAAATTCTTTCAAGGGGTCGTTACTATTATCTATAAAAACATAATTTAACATACTAGCAACTAACTTCTGTTTTATAGGAATAGAAGCATTTCTATTTTGTGAAATAGTGTATTGAATCCATAAAACAATATCTCTAAAATTATAGTTCATTGTTTGATATGTTTTATATATTTTTTTATGTGTTAATTTTGTATCTTCAAGTTTTATAGTATTTTGTTTTAGTATTTTTTTTATACTAGAGCAAAGCTGTTTTTCAGTAAGTTTATTTATTTTAATAGTAGAAAAATAACCATTAAATGCTCTATTGATTGGTTTAGAAGATATAAAAATATATTTACAATATGAACTGTTTTTTTCAATTATATTTTTAAGTGAAATTATATATCTTTTATTTAAATCTTGTATATTTTTGATAATGATTATTTTATCTAAACTATTATCGATAAGAGTTCTTCTAGAATATTTTCTTATAAATTCTATAATATTACGAATATCAACGCTAGTATAATAAGTAAAATCAAACATATATATTGATTTATAATATAATGTGTTTGCTATTAGGGTATCTGCTTTGAAATCATCTAATGTAATATCATAACATTGTTTTAAAATACATTTTAAATACATTGTTTTTCCATATCCATTACCACCATATAATAATAAATTCATAGGTATTCTACTATCTTCATTTTTAATAAAGTTTTTAATTTTTTCATAATGTGATTTCGGAAACACTAGATTTTTAAAGGTTGGTTTATAATCTAAAGCCCAACAATTCATTTTTAAAAATTAATAAAAAAGATTCTATTTAATAATTTTATAGTTATAAATATGTTATATGATTTAAATTAAATATTTATGTGTAATTTAATGTACAATATTAAAACTTATATATTACATTTATTATTTTTTTATCTTTTTTACTATCATATTTCATATCTATTATCAGAGGAGGGGATTGATTATCATCAACAATAATTGTTTTTATATCATATTTTTGTTTTCTGTAAAAAGCCATACGACGCTTTCCTTTATTAATATTATTTGCGAATTGGTCATAAATATCAATAACGAGTGGTTTAATTGTGCGGTCTGATTTTTGTTTTCTTAGAATACGACCCACAGATTGTTCTATATTAACCTTAGGTGTAGCCATAATAAGTGTATCAAGTGATTTACAATCAAAACCCTCTTCAATCATATTATAAGTTCCAATAATAATACGACATTGTAGGGACGCATCAAGAACATCTTGTTTAAGACGACCAATATATTTTCCAATTGACGCTAAACCACTTTCTTCAATCGTATCATGGATGTATGTTAC
>Ga0209634_1000525_pt1 | contig 29788 bp, 43 predicted proteins | sample LinPmetageLP40_FD_184043 | JGI IMG/M metagenome (GOLD analysis project Ga0209634, IMG submission 184043) | Marine viral communities from the Pacific Ocean - LP-40 (SPAdes) (version 2) | ecosystem: Environmental > Aquatic > Marine > Oceanic | place: Pacific Ocean | collected 2010-08-26 | reverse complement strand
CTCATGATATCGGTCATATTACTTTAAATCCTGGTATGATGGTTGATGAAGAGACTGTATCTTTAAGTGATTTAAAACAAAGAGAAATTGAAGCTAATGCAATCGAAAATGATGAAGTTAAAAATGAACCAGTATCAGACGAAAGTCCTCGTGTACCACCATTAAACAGTAAAGTAACGAGTGGTATAGGTAACCCATTTGAAGGTACATCATGGGGTTAGAAGACATATATCAGAATAATGTAAATAAAACTTCAATAAACCAAACAGGTATGTCAGGTGGTATACCTTCTACACGTGAAAGAGACCCAAAATCAATAAAACTTGAACAAGATGTATTTGCTAAGATGAATGAAGTCTCTTCACCTCCACCGTCAGAGGAAAAACAAGTCCAACCGATTCAGAATATAGGTTCGGTTGGACTTGAACAAGCCTTGAAAGAATTATTAAACGGTGTTGAGTCTCTCGACGATAAATCTTAGAATTTCACTTCTAACAATATCTTCTTCATTAAACTTAAATGATATAATACCTTGATCTTCACAAATCGGATCATTAAAAGCTTTAAAAATATTTTTAAAACCACTTTTTTCACCAATATCAGCTTGATAAGTATCTCCAACAACTAGATACTTACTATTTTCACCAAACCTTGTTAAAATTGTAGTTAGTTCAGAATTAGTCATATTTTGAGCTTCATCAATAATAACACAAGCATTTTTAAATGTAAGACCTCTAGTAAAATTAACAGGTATACATTTAATATAACCTTTATTCATCAAATTACTGCCGGCACCTGCAGTTGTGATTTCTTCAAGTTTATCAACTAGCGGCATTGACCAGGGAGCAAACTTTTCTTCTAACTCTCCTGGTAAAGCTCCCATACTTCGCGAAGCACTTTCAACAATAGATCTTATATAAATTATATTATCTATTTGTTTTCTATTAAGCATTTTTAATGCAGTTAATACAGCTAAATAAGTTTTAGCAGTACCTGCTGGACCATCGACCATACACATTCGGGTATCTTGTTGTAATGATTTAACTAAAAATTCTACCTGATTAGGTGTTAATTTATATTCTTCGTTTATTTTGAAGTCTAAATCCCAATTTTTATCAGGTTTTTCGACTGTTATATCTGAGAGTGAATCAACAATATTAACTCTTCTCTTCACCGATTTTACCCTTTTACGGGTAGCTGTTGTTTTTGGCATATACAAATATTTATAGGTATAACCATACATACAAATAGTTAAAAAAATAGGTTAAAAGACAATAAATAATATACTCTATGTTGATATCACTAAGGAACTGTTATATAATTATAGTATGAGCAAAGACGTTTTATCATTAAGTGATGATCATGTATTTTATACTGTAGAAGGTGAAGGTAAATATATTGGTTGGCCTTCAGTCTTTATGAGACTTGCTATGTGTAATTTAACTTGTCAAGGTTTTGCATCTGCAGATTCACCTCATGGTTGTGATTCATTTGTATCATGGTCTATTAAAAATCGATATACATATGATGAACTTAATGATTTTTATGAAAAAAATGGTTTTGATAAAGAGTTAAAAAGAGGAGCATTATTAAAAATTACTGGAGGTGAACCTCTTTTACAACAAAAAAGATTGTTATCATGGATGGATACGTTTGTTGAAAGATTTGGTTTTATACCTAAAATAGATTTTGAATCAAATAGTACTCTTAAACCTTTAGATAGATGGTATGATGATTTTAATGCTGATTTTACTTTATCACCTAAAATGAGTAATAATGGAGACCCTGAAGGTCGTCGATATAAACCTGATGTTATATCTCACCATAATAGTCATAATGAATGTTTTAAATTTGTTATTAATAATGAAGAAGATGAAAAGGAATTATTCGAAAAATATATTGATAACGGTCTAGTAAATCCGGATAATGTATGGTTAATGCCTTGTGCTGGTAGTAGAGATGAACATACAGCTAAATCAGCTATGGTGGCTGAGTTATGTAAGAAACATAACCTTAAATTTAGTCCAAGATTGCAATTAGTCATTTGGGATATGGCATTAAAAGTATAATTTATGAGTCAATTAATATGTAATTTACCGAACACGAAAGTGTATGTTAGAAAAGAATATCTTAGAGATGGAAAAGATGGTCATGGTGAATTTGTAGAAGGCCATTGGGTAACTGCAAAAAGTATTCCAGGTAGAGCTTTTTACTTTGAAACCTTTTTACCTGAATATGGAGCTGTTTTTGATAAACTTCCTATTACCGCGTTTGTTTCATCACCTGAGACCCCAACACCTGATTATGATTTACCAAATTTACAGTTTTGGAATTGTATGGATTATGGTGTAACGTGTATTTACAAACAATTTATTGGTAGTATGGATTTTGAAGTGTTTACCCGAACACATGACATAGTAAAAGGTACTTATATGTTTACTTTAGATAATTATCATGTGAATACCGATCAACCTGACTACTCAACAGCTGAAGTACCAGCTGAACATAAATCATTTAATGTTATAGAATTAGAAAATGGTCAATATGCTTTATATCCAAATAACAGAATGAGAGTATATGATAATTCTTTAACTCCACAAACACCTAAAACCCCTGATTTTATGGTTAGTACAGAATTTTATCAAGTCGAAAATGGATTTGAATACCGTCTTGGAGATACTGACGAATATTTCTGGAAAACAAAAGAAGGGGTAACTAAATAATATTCTTATGATCATATACATAGCAATACTAGTCGTCGGTTTCGTCGTCGGCGCACTCGTAACGAGAAATAATCAAGACGAAGTTAATAAAGTAGTTGAAGAAGCAAAAGAACTTGCGGCAAAGGCAGAAGCTGAGCTAAAAGAACTAAAAGCTAAGGTAAAAAAGCCTGCACCTAAAAAGGCAAAGAAGCCAGCTACTAAAGCTAAGAAATAATTTATTAATTATTTTTTTATACAAACTCTACTAGCAATAGTAGAGTTTTTTTATAGGTACTTTAACGCTAAGTAATTAATAATTAAGTGGATTGTATTATCAGTAATAATTAACAACCAAGTTGATAACCAAACAGGTATATCTTTATTGTAACCATTAACATGACAATCTTTCCACGATGGCCACCACTTACAAGGAGCTACTTTAGTTTTAGCAAATGCTATATACTTTGCAATTGCAAAACGGTCAATTAAAAAGTGAGTAAAAAAGATTATAAACCAAGCTTCTAAAGATGGTTGTAATAATAAAAATGGTATTGAATAAACTAAAGCATGCGTTGCTGCTGCTCTACTATTCTTAATCTTATTAAGTGCCATCCAGTCACTTTGTAACAGATAATCACCTGTTAAATGTAAAATTAATTGTTCCATATACCCAGTTTTTTATTTAATGCTAATATTTACTTGTTATAATATATATTTCAACCATCTGGTTTTAATAAATATTCTATATGGGTGGGTTTATTAGATTTTTAACTGAAGTAGGGTTTCCGATTGCAGGGGCTTTATCTGGAGGACTATTTATATTTATTATTCTAAAATTTATACTTAATGGTGTTAAAGGTTCGGTAGCTGGTCTAGGAGCTATGATTAGTAGTTTGCAGAATAGGGTTGACGTTATGACAAATGAAATAGTTAAAATTGACACTTTAATATCCCATGCGTTTAACGTTGAACCAAATTTAGATAGGATAGCAGCTTCTGAAGGTAAAGAAGATGCGAGGAAAGATTAATTATGAATGATCAAATGATAGATCACTTTTCGAAGCTTGTACAGGACTTTGGGTTTCCAGTTATTGCAGCCATAGGTTTAGGTTATTTTGTTTATTATGTATGGCAATGGGTAACTAAAGATATATCACCTACAATAAGTTCATCTAAAAAAACGCTAATTGAATTAATTGATAAAGTAAGAATGTTAGATAATGATATGATACGTCTTAATATAAAATTGAAAATGATACTTCAAGAAAAAGATAGACGAGAAATAATGGAAAACGAATACAAACGCAAAGAAGAAGAATTATTGAAAAATAAGAAATAGTATATAAATAGTTTTATGAAAAATATTTTTCTTTGTTTATTACTACCTTGTATGTTATTTGGTAGTGAGATTGTATTTCAATTTAAATCACCAACATTTACTGGGGTAGGCTATTCTGCTCATAAATTAACTTTAGAGCAAATCTCATTTAATCGTAAAAAAGCTATCGAAGATGAAATTGAATCAGCTCAAATACAAGCTGAATTGGCCGATGAAAGATCTGCTGTTAATACTTTTTTATCAAGCTTACAAGCAAGAATTTATTCTGAATTAGCTAAACAAGTAACAGAGCAATTATTTGCAGATGATGGTTTAGATACAGGTACTTTTGCAATAGAAGACAGTGAATTAACTTGGTATAAATCTTCTGATGATCAAATTTATATTACTATTAACGATTTAATTGACGGTTCAACAACTAGTATAGTTATACCTATAGGTTCACTGTATATACCACCAGCATCGACCGATACACCATAATGAAATTTTTAATTAGTTTAACTTTACTACTAATGGTGGGATGTGTTTCTACACCTGTTCAAAATCCACCTTGGGTGCAGAAACCCCCATATATGATTGATCAAGGAGATATGAAAGGCGTAAAGGAAGCACCAATATTTGTTGCAGTTTACTCTTTTGATGATAAAACTGGTCAAAGAAAAACAGCTGATAATTATGCATCTTTTTCATCTGCAGTTACACAAGGTGGAGAGGCTTGGGTAATAGAATCATTAATAGAAGCAGGTAATGGTAAATGGTTTAATGTAGTCGAAAGGGCAAATCTTGCTAACTTATTAAATGAAAGAAATATTATTAAAACTAATAGGAAATCTTTTAATGATACTGAAGAAAGTATAGGAGCTTTATTATTTGCTGGTATGATAGTTGAAGGTGGTATTATTTCATACGAAAGTAATATCGTATCAGGTGGTATAGGAGCTAGTTATTTAGGTATCGGGTTTTCTAAACAGTATAGAAAAGATAACGTAACAGTTTCGATGAGATTTGTTAGTGTTAATTCTGGTCAAATATTATTATCTTCAACGGTTAGTAAAACTATACTAAGTGTTGGCACCGGTGCTACGTTTTTTAAATATTTTGATACTGATGAATTAAATTTAGGAGAATTTAATGATTATGGAGAAGCTGAAATTGGTTATGCAAGAAATGAAAGAGTTTCAATTGCTACAAGAAAAGCTATAGATGCGTGTATTATTGATTTAATGCTGCAAGGGGACGAAAAAGGTTTGTGGAATTTTGTTGAATAGTAAAAAACAGTGTTGTTTTTTATAAATATTCATATGAAAACAACACTACTAGCATTATTATTAACAAGTACTATTGCATTTGCAAATAATGAAATATACTTAGAACAAGACGGATCTACCGGAACGTTTGACATCACTCAAGTTGGTTCTGGTAATAAAATCGGTACATCAACCAATATTTCTACTATAGCAGGGGATAGTAGTGATTTCGATATTTCACAAATTGGTAATGGTAACACATTAGATATTCAGTGGGATGGAGATCAAACTACTTTTGGTCTATATATTGAAGGTAATGGTAATACACAAGATATTATAGTAAATGGTGATCAAAATACATTTACCAATACTATTCTTGGTGACGGTAATGTTATTTCACTCCAAAAAGACGATACATCATCAGAAGCTTCAGTTATATCACAACAAACCCTGAAAAACTTCATTATTGGTAATGGTAATATATTAGATTTTTATCTCAATGATAATCTCGGAGCAGTATCTGATGTTTCATTAATAGGTAATGGTAATCAAATTACATCGATTCAAGAAGGTGGTAATTTTGGTATTGGTCATAGCCAAACCATCCAACTTCAAGGTGATAGTAATGATCTTAACCTAGTGCAGTCTGGATCAGAACATCAAACAATAGAGCTTACACATTATGGTAGTGATACAACCTTTACTATTATTCAATCCGACGGTACTTATACTGCTGGATTGGAAGGGCTTGATGTTATAAGTAATTTTAATGGAAACTATACACAAGGTGTTACAATACCTGATTTCGTACAACCGTAATCTATTATTTGTTTTCTTTTTAATAACCTCCTCTGCTTTAGCTAAAGTTGGGGAGGTTTCCTTTCAGTCCCAATCTGCACAGATTGTAAGAGGTGATGAAAAAATACTAACTAGTGTTGGTACACCGGTTGAAATGTATGATGAAATAGAAACTTTAGACGGGACAGTTAAAATTTTATTCGTAGATGAAACTAAAGTTTCTATTTCAAAATATTCAACGTTAATAATTGATGAATTTGTTTATGATAATAATACAAAAAAAGGTAAAGTTAATTTAAAAGCATCATTCGGTACTCTAAGATATACATCAGGTCTAATAGCAAAGAATAATAAAGAAAATATTAAAATAACTACCCCTACTGCTTCAGTATCAGTTAGAGGGACTGACTTTGAAGTAGTGGTTAAAGAATCGGGTAAAAGTACTTTTACATTATTACCATCAGAAGATAGTAATGGTAATCGATATGTTGGATCTATTGAAGTTTTTAATGATATAGGGTCAGTTGTTTTAACACAAGCTTTTGAAGTTACATCAGTTTCATCATCATTTAATTCCCCATCTAAACCTACCGTAGATAATGATAGAAAAAATGATATAGTTAGAATAGAGTCTGAAATAAATGAAAATACTGATGATGAACAGGCTGAAAACGATAACCAAGAAGATTTATTAGAAGAAGCTTCTTATATAGATTTTGGAGGAGAAGAAACAGACTCAATTTTTAAAATTGAAGATGATAAAGCTACTTTTACTTCAGATAATGAAAATAAAATTAAATTAATTGTACCTTCAGTTTCAGATGTATCTTTAAACTATAACAATAAAGGAACTGTAACTGAAGGTGTTTTAAACGCTGGTGGTAGCGTATCTATAAATATTATTCAACAATGAAACTTAATAAATTTAAACCATTCATATATTGCACTATTGCTGCAGTCTTATTTTCAGTCTTAAGAATATATGACCCATATCCAGTAGAAATCTTAAGATTGAAAGGTTTAGATTATTATCAAAAAACCCAAAATACAAAAACATCGGATTTATTTACTATTATAGAAATAGATGAAGCTAGTTTAGAAAAATATGGTCAATGGCCTTGGAAAAGAGACGTATTATCACATTATATAGAGAAAGCATATTATCATGGAGCAGGTTTAGTAGTATTACCTATTTTATTTGCTGAAGAAGATAGATTAGGAGGAGATAAAACCTTTACTGATATTTTATACCATTACCCGGTTGTAACAACTCAATCTGCTGCATTACAAGGTAAAGGAGATTTAGTTAAACAAAATATAACGACTATTGGTTCGGTAAGGTTAACTGATTGGTTATTTGACTACCCAAATGGTATCGGTCCTATTGAAAGTGTGGGTATGTTTTCTAAAGGAGTAGGTATGACTGTTACAGCTCCGGAGCTTGATGGTGTTGTTAGACGTATGCCCCTAATGATACAAGTTAAAGATGAGGTATACCCAACTTTACCTTTAGAAATTTTAAGAACTTTAGTAGATGATAGATCCTATCAAGTTAAAGTAGATCATGCAGGTGTAAGTGCTATTAGATTAAGAAATGTTGGTACTTTTGAAACTGATGAAAATGCTAGAGTATGGATTAATTATGATACTGAGTTTAATAAAATTTCATTAACAAATGAAGATTGGTCTACTGTAAAGGATACTATAGCAGTAATTGCATTAACAGCAGAAGGTTTATCTAATTCAGTAGCAACACCTATAAGAGTTAGCAATGGTCATGAATTAAACATGCAAGTTGTAGAAACTTTAGCGAATAATAATGCTTTAGTGAGACCGGTTGAAGCAACCCTATATGAAATACTATTTACTTTAGCACTGAGCTTACTGTTGACGCTATGTGCGCTTAGGTTTCTATGGGTTATTAACAGTTTACTGATAAGTGTAGTGATAATTAGTTTACCTGTATATGGATTTTGGTTATTCAGTAATCATAATTTATTATACGATTTTACATACCCCGTTTATAGTATTTTTATAGTATTTACATTAGCTATATTCTTTAGATTTATACATGAATATAAAGGTAAAATGTTAATTAAAAAGCAGTTTGAGCATTACTTAGCTCCTGAAATAGTTAAGAAACTACAAAAGAACCCTAATATGCTGAAACTTGGCGGTGATACACAAGACTTAACTATATTATTTTCTGATATAAGAGGGTTTACTACAATCAGTGAGCAGTTTAAAGATAACCCCCAGGGTTTAACATATCTCATTAATAGATACCTTACACCCATGACTAGGATAGTTATGGAATCCGGAGGTACAATAGACAAATATATCGGCGATGCTTTAATGGCATTTTGGAATGCTCCTTTACCAGAAGATCAGATATCTCACCGTGTTAAAGCAATTGAAGTTGCAATAAAAATGCAATTAGAACTTTCTAACCTTAATATACAGTTAATTGAAGAGGGTAAAAAACCATTAGCAATTGGTATCGGTATCAATACCGGTAGAGTTGTTGTAGGTAATATGGGTTCAGATCAAAGATTTGATTATACGTGCTTAGGGGATGGAGTTAATTTAGCTGCAAGACTTGAAGGTCAAACCAAAGCATATGGTGTTGGTATCCTATTAGGTCAAGAAACTATTAACCTTATACGTAATAAGTTTAAATTTATAGAATTAGATAAAATTGCTGTCAAGGGTAAGAAAGAAGGTATAACAGTTTATACAGTATTAAATGACCAATTTAATTATATGCTACATGACACATTCTTAAAGCATTATAAAAATCGAGATTGGTTAAAAGCAGAAAATACTCTTAAAGATTCAATAAAAGAAAATACAGAGTTGGAATTCTACTATAATATGATGAAAGATCGGGTTGCTGATCTAAAGGAAAACGATCCAGGGGAAGATTGGGATAAAGTTTATAGAGCAATCAGTAAATAATTACTTCCATTATCTTTTACCACCTGGTGTAAAGTAAAATCCAATTATCGCTCCCAGAGTGGCGATTGATACCAAAGCAATGTGCCCCGTTGTAATTGCGGTGGTAATGTCTGCTCCTGAGGGGAAAGTAACCAATCCCCAGATGAGTTTGATCGACTCTTTGTTTTCTGGAGGGGTGAAGGTAATGAGCTCGACTCCTGGCCAGAGGGTGCAGAGGACCGAGATGACGAAAAAGTTACACATCCCGATAAGAGCAATGAGCCGGCGAGTACCCCTGGTAAAAACAGATGTGTCTTTATCCATGTCACCGAAGACGGCTTTTTGAAATTCGAGATCAGCTTTTTGAAGCTGCATATCTCTAATAAGCTCTCTTTTATGTTTTGCTTCTTTAGCATCTGATATACCAGCGAAAAGACCACCAACAATTTTGAGCATAGACCCCATGCCTGTTGCACCGAGCGTTGTAAGTAACATTGTAATAAGACCAAACATGACATTTTATATATTTCTATTAAATATTTAGGTGAAGTTTAACACTTTAGTAGAAAAAATATTATTAGAGGCTGATCCCAAGAAAGGAACCGGTAAAAAACCTAAAGGTTCAAGTAGAAGGCTGTATACTGATGAAAACCCTAAAGATACAGTTAGTGTAAAGTTTAGTACTGTAGCTGATGTAAGAGATACTTTAAATAAAAGATCATTTAAATCTAAATCACATGCAAGACAATCACAAATTATTAATCTAATACATCAAAGAGTTAGAGCTGCAGTAAGTAGAACTAAAGACACAAAAAAGAAGAAAAGTTTACGTTCTGCATTTAAATATATTAGTAAAAAGAAGGAAGCAAGTAAAAAGAAAACCCAAAGAATGAAAGAAAATGATTAATTTTAGTACATATTTTGAAAACTACGCTGATAAAAAAGTTAAAGGTAAAAGTAGACCAGGTAGAGTAAAAAAATCAGGAGCTAGTTGTAAAGGTTCGGTAACTGAACTAAGACGTAAAGCTAAAAAATCCGGCGGGGAAAAGGGTAAAATGTATCATTGGTGCGCTAATATGAAAGGTGGTAAAAAATGAATTATGATGAACTAGCAGATATTATTTTAGAAAGTGTTGAAGGTATTAAAGCTATAAAGCTTCCATATGCTCTAGATGCTTTAGAGCCTAGTATAGATGCTGAAACAATGAACTTGCATTTTAATAAACACTATAAAGGTTATGTTAAAAAATTAAATGCAGCATTACCAGCTACTAATAAGCAAGATTTGTTATCAATAGTTAAAAAAGCTAAATCTAAAAAAGATGCAATTCGTAATAATGCAGGAGGCGCGTATAATCATCAGTTATTCTGGAATATGATGTCACCTGATAGGAAAACAATTTCGGGACCTGTTAAAGAGTTAATAGAAAAACAATATAAGAGTGTAGATAATTTTAAAGCTAAATTTGTTGATGAAGCTTTAGCTCATTTTGGTTCAGGTTGGTTATGGTTAGTTAAGAAAGGTAATAAATTAGAATTAATATCTACCAATAACCAAGATAACCCTTTAATGGATTCAGACGTAACTATACTACTTGGTATAGATGTTTGGGAGCATGCTTATTATAAAAAGTATGGACCTAACAGAGAAAAGTATATTAAGCAATTTTTGAAGATAGTGAATTGGGATTATTGTAATCTTCAATTAATGCAATAATTTCATTCTTCATATAATTCACCCGGATAGGATAAAACTTATTTTCTTTATCCTTATAGAATATAACACACCCTGTACATTTTTTACCTGAACTCTTTTCATGTAAATAAGCATATAACGATAATTGCAAGCCGTATGTATTGAATTCACACACACTTAAATGGTCCATCGGTTTAAGCATAAACTCATTATATTGAGAGAAGAAATTAAACGCTTTATTAGTCTTAAAATCACCAACCATGAAATGGGTTTTATTTTCGTAAATTAAATCTGCTGTACCTGCAATGAAATTGTCTAAATCATGTAATTTTTCTTCACATAATAAAGTGGGAAACTTCTTAAAGATATGCTTCCACTTATTAAAAGAAGAATACAAAGATTCATGCTCTTCTTCTTCAACCCCTTCAGTTAAGTAGTCTTCCATGACTTTATGGATACTAGTACCGTAATCACAAGCTCTATTCTTTTCTGTCTCCCACATATCTAATACAAAGTCGACATCTAAACCTTCTCTATTAGCTACTCGAGTTGCATTTTCCATTTTATCAAATGGCTTTTTATACTTACCTATTAATGTAGTTGCAGATATTAATTCTCTACCAGTTTTACTGCATTTGTAAGTATGGGACTTTTCATCAAACGTAATCATATATTAATTATAGTATATAGACTTGATATATCAAATTTTTATTATAAAATAATAGTATGAGAATTGCAATCTGTGGTACAGCAAATGTTGGTAAAAGTACGTTAATACATGATTTTTTACAAGAGTGGGATACGTACGGTCGTGAGGTAAAGACGTATAGAGACGTCTTAAATGAAAAAGGTTTACCTCATAGTAAACAAACTACTAAAGAATCACAAAAAGCTATTCTCGATTATATGGTTGAAACCTTAAAAGAATTTAGGAGCGGTGATAAAGTTATTTTTGATAGATGCCCTTTAGATAATTTAGTTTACTCTATGTGGGCTATGAGCCAAGAAGGTAATGATATAGATGAAGACTTTATTGATGAGTGTATTCCTATTGTTAGAGAGGCTTTAACTAATTTAGACATTATTTTCTTTATACCAATGACTAAATTTAATGATATTAAAGTTGAAGATAATGGAATCAGAGAAGTTGATGAAACTTATATTAAAGAAATTGATAGCTTTTTTAAAGTATTGCAGAGACATTATCATGAAAATCCTCAAGATAATCCATTCTTTCCTAGGGACGATTCACCAGCATTGATTGAAGTTTTTGGCAATAAACAAGAACGTATGCAAATGATTAGACTTTATATCGATGCAGAAGGGGATATTATTGGCGGTGACGGTGGTTCGGAAATTTTTAATCCACAAAATATTGATATTATGGAAAAATTGTTAGAATCTCAAGGCCTTTCGAAAAAGGATGAAGATGAGTTTAAAGAGCAATTAGAAAAAATTAAAAAGCTTGACGATTTAACTACGTAGCAAGATCACCTGCCGATATTAAGAAATGATAAGTTCTTCTTTCTCCCCCCGATGTTATAATTATCGGTAACATTTTAGTACCGGTCGTAACAGTAGTAGGTCCTTCAAGTATCGTTGTAGGTTCAAAAAACGTATCACCAATTACTGAACTTACATAACCAATATTTGTTGAATTAGCACTAATAGTAGGTGCAAATGTGGTATTTTCTAAACCTACAACAAAGTTTTCAAATTTTAGCGAATTAGTTGCATTTGTTGTTTGCACCAGTAATAAATCATTATTATTAATTTCTGTTACCAGTGGTATCTGTTTAATACTTATTTCAGTTGACATATATATTATTTATTATAAAATATATATAATGTCAAAGATTGGTATAGGTATTGTAACATGTAATAGGAATAATTTTTTTACTAAGTGTATTAAAAGTATAAAAACCGATTGGTATGATGAAATGGTTGTGGTGAATGATGGTGAAATACCTCTACAAAATGCTGGATATAACATAATTAATAATGAAAAAAATATTGGTGTATGCAAAAGTAAAAATAAATTATTTAGACATTTATTAGAAACTAGGTGTGATTATATTTTCATAATTGAAGATGATATGATGTTTAAAGATAATGTTTTTAAAGCTTATATCGATGCTCACAAAAAGACAGGTATACACCATATGATGTTTGGGTATCATGGACCTGCTAATAAAGGTAATATTAGTAAAGGTAATCCTAAACCTCGTAAAATAATAGATTATGGTAATTTTAAATTAGCGTTAAATCAGCATTGTGTCGGCGCAGTTTGCTTTTACACTAAAGAATGCCTAAAAAAGGTAGGATTATTTGATGAAAATTTTGATAAAAATAATTTTGAACATGTTGAACATTCTTATAGTTTAGCTAAAGCTGGTTATAGTACACCATATTGGTGGTGGTCTGATTTAGCTAATAGTTGTGATTATATCGAAGAACAAGCATGTAGTGAAGATAATTCATCTATACGTCGGGGTGATAATTGGCAGCAAAAAATAATGGATAGTGCTGAAATATTTAAAAATAAACACGGCTATTTACCTGCTTGGAAAGACTGTGTTCCTGATACCAGTTTACCTGAAGTAATACAAATATTAAAAAATTTAAAAAATGAATAAAATAAGCTTACTAGTACCAAGTCGAGAAAGACTTAATTTAAAATTAACTTTAATTAGTTCAATCATAACATCAGTCGATGATATTAATAATGTTGAATTAATTTTTGGTATTGATGCAGACGATCCTACGCTAGAAATAGTTCAGAAAATTGCTGATTCCATACCTTTTGTAAAAATTATAGTTATTGAAAATGATAAAAAATTTATTGGTATCAATAAAATATGGAATATGCTTTACCCACATGCTGAAGGTAATATTTTAGGTTACATTGGTGATGATATGGTATTTAAAACTAGCAATTGGGATAAAAAAATATTAGAAGAATTTAATAATGAAAATTTACCTACTGATAAAATTAAACTAGTTCATTGTTATGATGGTTATAGAGATAAAGATGAGATTAGTGTAAATGCATTTATTCATAAAAAATATACAGAAGTTTTAGGTTATATGTGTAGAGGGGAATTTTTAATCAATTGGTCAGATCAATGGATGTATCAAACTTTTAAAGCCTTTGATAGAGTTAAACATATAAGAGACATACATATACAACACAATCATTGGGTATTTGGTCAAAGACCAAAAGATAAAGTAGCTGAAAGAATGTTAAGTGATCAACATGATAAAAAAAGTGATGATCTATGGTATAAATTGGTTGATGAAAGAATAGCTGATGTAAAAAAGCTAGCAGAATATTTAAAACTTGAACCTGATTGGGATAAAGTAGATACAAACAAATAATGAAAATAAGTATAGAAAATACTCCGGATTTATATCATGATTATGAGAAATGTTTAGAACATTTAAAGAATTTAGATATAAATGTTAAAAATAATGAAAGTAATAATTTTCACATTTATTCTGAAATAAAAAATAGAAAAGAACTATTATGTATTAAATCATATTTTGCAACTCAAGATTATAAAAAACATAAATTAGTTTTATGGTCAGATTATGATGTTACAGATAATGAATTACTTAAACCGTTTAAAGAATATATAGATTTTAGAATTTATGACCCGGTTGAACTTTCAAAAGATACCCCTGTGGAAGGTAAGAGTTTTATAAATCAAAGAGATAACCTTTATTACTTAAATTCTGATTTATTAAGATTATTATGCTGTTATAAATACGGAGGGTGTTGGGTCGATATGGATATAGTTTTTTTAAGAGATATGTCTTGCTTATTAAAAGATGAGTTTCTATATGTATGGGGATCTGATTTGAATTTTGAAGAGCAAGGTTGTTGTGGTACGGTAATGAATCTTAAAAAGGGAAGTAAATTAGGTCAACTATTTTTAGAAGAAATTCAAAATTCTCCAATGGTTTCAAATTCAACATGTTGGGGTAAAAGTTTATTTGGTTCGGTGTATAAAAATAAGATGAAATTTGATATTTTACCATGTGCTTATTTTAATACTGAATGGGGTATTAATTATAAATATCCCGGTGCTGGTGATGTTATTGAAGCGCAGTGGTTTTCCAAACCTTTAGAAAATAATGACCATCTATTTATATCTGCCTTCACATGGCATTGGCATAATAGTTCGCATAAAAAAGATGAAATAGTTGAAGATTCAAAATTTAATAAACTTGAAAAAATTATCGATAAAAAATTAAAAGAAAAATTTTATGATTAATATATGTACATTATCAGACTTCAATTACCTTTTTTACGGTTTAACATTATATAAATCGTTAAAAGAGACTACTAGTGATTTTAAATTACATTATCTTTGTTTATGTGAAAAATCTTTTAACAAAATTAAAGAATTAAACTTACCAGAAATTGAACCGTATTTTATTGATGATTTAGTTAAGGTAGATAAAGATTTTTTTGAATTAAAAGATAAAACAAACCCTGAATTAGGCGGAGGAAATAGAAATGATTTTATTTGGTCATTAGCATCATTTTTCTCTTATTATTTATTAAATGAAAAGGAAATAGATATTTCATATATCGATTCCGATATTTATTTTTATCAAGATTTTAATATTATTCTAAACAATATGAAGGATAAAGATGTTTGTATGTTTAGACATAAACATGTTGTTACCAATAATGTAGATGGATTGTTTAATGTAGGAGTTGTAGTGTTTAAAAATACTGATAATGGTAAAAAAGCTTTAAAATGGTGGAGAGACGCAGTATTTACAAAAATGCCTAAACATTTAGCAACATGTGGTGATCAAAAGTTTTTAGAAGGTATATTTGGTATTATACCGCAAGAACAAATATACATCGGGGATAAAGATATATCTCACGGAGCTCCATGGCATTATAAATATCTAAATTTTGATTTCTTTGAAAGGGAAAAAAATGTTATATGGGGTGATAAGAAACAGCCATTTGTTTTCAATCATTTTTCAAAATTTACACCTAACTTTGAAAATAAAACTTTTGAATATACCGGGGCAAATTATAAAGACCATACATATAATGATCTTTTATTTAACGATAGACATTTGCAAAAAATATATATTGATTATTTTAATCAATGTTATAATATAAAAGTTACCTATAATTTATGAATATAAAACATCAACAAAAAGTAGCATTCGGTATGATAGTCTTAAACGGGGATTATATTTTAGAAGAATGTTTAAATAGTGTATATGATTTTGCATCTCAAATATTAATTGCAGAAGGACCGGTAAAATATTGGCAAGATAAAGGTTTAACAACATCCACTGATAAAACTAATTATATATTAGATAATTTTCCAGACCCTAAAAATAAAATTAAAATTATACATAGCCAATACAATGAAAAGGATTCACAATGTAATGCATATATGGAACATTTAAATAGTGATATAGATTATGTATGGAATTTGGATTGTGATGAAATATATAAACAAGGTGATCTAGAAAAAATTAATAAACTATTATTTGATGAAAAATATACTTCAGTTGGAGTTCAAAGTAAATCCTTTTTCGGGGGATTTGATCATTACTTGACAGGTTTTGAACAAAATACAGATAATTTTTTAAGAATATTCAAATCGTACCCTAACTGCAAATGGGCTACTCACCGACCACCAACTATTAAACCACCTATAGGTACTACTACCTTACCAGCAAAACATTTAGATAGTAAAACACTTTTTGATAAACATGGAGTTGAAATGTATCATTACTCATACGTTTTTCCTAAGCAAGTCTATAAGAAGATGGAATATTATTGGAATATAGGAGGTTCAGGTAATAGAATACCTAACTATTTCTTTGAAGTATTTTACCCATGGGTTATTGGTAATAATGATGAAAAGAAAAAAATTGAAGACCGATTTATAGGTGTCCATGAATATTTACCAGCCGGCAGAGGACCATGCTATAGTGACACATTTAATGGGGAACATCCGCTATATATAGAAAAATCATTAGATAAATTGAATAAAGTTTTTAAAGAAGAATTAAATTATGTTAGAAGAAAAATACAACCATCTAAATAGTTGGAAAATAAAAGAACTACATGAAAAACAACTTGCATTGAATACACATGAGTATCAATCAACCGGGTGGCCTCAACACTGGAACTTTTTGCTTGAGGTGGGTAAAAAAAATTTTAATAAAGAAACGAAAATATTAGATATAGGTTGTGGGTGCGGTTTTTTAAATTTACTTTTAAAAAACGAAACTGAAGTAGAAGGGTCAAATTATACTGGTGTAGATTATTCAGAAAATGCAATTAAAATAGCCAAGGAAAACTTTCCAGGCAATTTTTATACTAAAAGTTATAATAAACTAACTAAAGATTTTACTAATAATTTTGATTATGGTATTATTAGTGCTTTAACAAATGTCCTACCTAATGGTGATGAAGCATTAGAATATTTACTATCTTTAGATATACCTAATTTATTACTTTTAAAAATACTTAAAACTCAAAACCCATTTCATTGTTCTACATATGTCGCATATGATACCGCTACCACTTATAGATATGAACATAATGAAGATAAGTTTCATAAAACAATACTGGATAATGGCTATAAAATAGTATATAATATAGGTAACGAATACCTTATAAAAAAATAATATGAAAACACAAGATACATCCGATATAAAGAATTATATAAAAGAATTTTTAGAAATATATGATAGTAGACCGATAAAAGAGAATAGCGGCGGTACATTATCAGTTAACCTATTTCACCTTTTTTATATTTTAAAGAAATATAAGCCGTCAACTATAATTGAAAGTGGAGTCTTTAAAGGTCAAACAACATGGTTAATTAATCAATTGTTACCTGAAACAAAAATTGTTTGCATTGAACCATTTTTACAGCAAGTTGTATATAAAGGTGAAAATTCAAAATATATAACTACAGATTTTTTAAATTTAACTAATGATTTTATATCAAAAAATAAAGCAAAAGAAACGTTAGTTATTTTTGATGACCATCAAGATGCATATAAAAGAATTATGCATGCTGAAAAATTAGGATTTAAAAACTTTTATTTTGATGACAATTATCCAGAATTTTCTGGTAAGAGGCATTTATCATTAGCTGCTGTATTAAACGATAAACATGATCCTGGGTTCGAAATACCATATGGTGCGATGGAAAGCTTAAAAAATATAATTGAAACATATACAATATTGCCTCCCGTGTTACCGTATACCGAAGCAGTAACGATGGAAAATTCTTATATTAAAGAAAAACCTATTTTTGAAGTTAAAGATGATTCGTTACAAGTTTTTGCTAATGATATGCATAATTATAGATGGCATACATATGTTACATTGAAAGATGATTGAATTATTTAATTTACCCAATTACAATATAGATACTAGTTATTTTAACCATACACTACACGATAAGGTAGTTAATACAGTAGAAAATAAAATAGCTAATTTTGTAGGAGCAAAATATGGTGTAGGTATTAATTCAGCTACTAATGCTTTATTTTTATCTATTCTAAATAAAGAGGTAACAATAAATTTACCTACTATGATACCACCAGTTGTATGCAATGCTGTAATTACTAGTGGTAATAATATTTCATTTAATGATAATACTGAATGGGTCGGTGACAGTTATACTTTTGCTGAATTTGATGATTATAAAATAATTGACTCAGCTCAAAAATTAGAAAAAAATCAATTTACAAATGAATGTAATGATAATGATTTAATGATATTTAGTTTCTACCCAACCAAACCTTTAGGAGGGGTAGATGGGTCAATTATTGTTTCTAATGACAAATCAAAAATAGATAAAATTAGATCACTTGCATACAATGGTATGTCACAAGAAAAAAATAGTTGGGACCGAGTACAAGAACGACCTGGTTATAAATTTTATCTACCAGCAATAAATGCATCAATCATAAATACAAATTTTGAAAAATATGAAAATAAACTTTATAAATTAAAGATAGTAAAAGAGTATTATAATGATGAACTAAATTTAAACAATACATCAAACCATTTATATAGAATTAGAGTAAAAAATAGAAATCAATTAATAGAGGTATTTAATAAGAATAAAGTTAGTTACGGTATCCATTACTATTGTCAGCATAAAACGGTATGCTTTAGGGAAGATATTATTTTAAAAAATAGTGAATTAGAAAGTGAAGAAACTATCTCCATACCATTTAATGAAAAGCTTACATATAATCAGCGAGAGTTTATAGTTAATTTAATAAAGGAAAATGCTAAAATATAAGCAAATTCACTATACAGAAATACTTAAAAAATTTCCCGGATTCGAAGATGAAATTGATTTAAAGGATTATTTAAGCAGTAGGCCTGATGTGCTTGAAAACATTGATCTGTTTGCACCAAATTGTAGAACTAAAGATGTTGAAAATAGTTTTAAAGATTTTAAAAAAGTAGATAAGGTAGATAAAGATACGGTAATCGTTATTGGATTATATTTAGAAATATTAATTTTTGGTTATAAACCTCAATATATGTGCTACGTAATTGATTATTATTGCAATTTATATAAAGATAATATTGTTGTCGCATTTTATAACCATGATAATGATTTTTCAGTTTTTAATCAGTTTATAGAACAATATAAGAATTTAAAAATAATAAATTTTAATACTAGTCATAAAACTTCTAATGATATAGTAGTTCCATTTTTTGCTATAAATCAAGAATCGTATGATGAAGCTAAAACATATAATTACGGTTTTATAGGTAATGTAACTCACCCAGTTAGACATGATATACTAAAAAAATTCTCTCACCATAAATACTTTTTTAATTCTAATAACATACCACCAGAAGATTTTTATAAAACAATTAGTAGCTTTGTTTTTAATTTATGCCCAAGAGGTTGTGGTTTAAGCTCTTATAGATTTTTTGAAAGTATGTTTTGCAATACTATACCGGTACTATTTACTGAAAAAATATGCTTACCATATGAAGAGTTTCTTGATTATGATACTTTTTCAGTTTTTATTAAATGTGGTAACGTTATAAATTATCCAGAAGTATTAAAAACGTTAGATTCAGTCGATACTGATAAACTAAGTAAAAATTTGAACTTGAATAAAAAATATTTTACATTAAAATATATACAAGATTATGTCGCAAAAAATATCAAAGATACCGGTAATATTAATACATAGAGGTAAGCATGATTATGTTCAGACCTGTATTAATCAGGCAAAATTTTACAATGAAAAGGTAATTGTTATTTCTGATAGCGAGTATGAAAACTGTGATAATGTTAATATACTCGAGTATACAACCCACTCTGATGAGTTTAGAAAATATTATACCCCACTATCAACGTTGGGGGATTATGAACTGTTTTGCTTTTTAAGGTGGTTTATTTTATATGAATATATGACAAAAGAAAATGTTGATAACGTATTTTATATCGACTCAGATGTTCTATTATATCATAATGTTACAGATGATATAGAATTTTTTAAGAATTATATATTTACGTTAATACTAAGATCAGTAGGATGCACATCATATTTTACGACTGAGGGTTTAAAAATGTTCTGCAAGTTTCTTTTTGAAATATATCAACAAAAAAATAGCTACGAATTTGCTAAAATTGCATCGCACTATAAAGTTAGACAGGAATTTAATCTACCAGGTGGTGTATGCGATATGACTTTATTTGAATATTTTGCAAGATATAAATGTTCAGTTGGTGTTGGAGAACTATCTAATATTCGGGATAATACGACATACGACCATAATATAAATGACTCAGATAATATGTATGAATTCGATGGTATAAAAAAGATAGAGTTTGTAGATAAAAAGCCTTTTTGTTACAGTCCAGTTTTAGATAAAAAGATTCAGTTCAAGTCAATTCATTTTCAAGGAGGTTCAAAGCATTTAATGGATACATATAAAACCTATGAATAATATATTTGAAGATGAGAGGGGTAGTTTATTACCAATTAATTTAAAAGAAATTCCGTTTGATGTAAAAAGAGTTTTTACAATTTATAATGTACCAAAAAATACAGTAAGAGGTGAGCATGCTCACCATCAAACCAAACAATATTTAGTTTGCGTTAAAGGTATAATAAAAGTAATGCTTGAATCCGGTGAAAACGAAATTACTGAAACTATTCTTAAGAAAGGTGATAGTATTTTTATTGATAAACTAGTTTGGGATTCTCAACAATTTTTAACTGATGATGATGTTATGTTAGTTTTTGCTAATACTGAATATAATTTTGAAGATTATATTTTAGATAAAAATAAGTTTTACGATATTTTAAGAAAATAATTGAAATAAAGAGGAAATAATATATAATTGACGTATGATTATTAAGAATCTTAATTATGACGGTGATTTAATTCATAAACGTTTTGCGTATAATTTCTTTCGAAAGAAAACTTTACCTATTGGAAATATTATAGCCTTTAGAGGTTATATGAATGTAGGTATCGATGGTATGATCGATCAAGAAGATGTACTTCAAAACGATTATATTGCAAGTGATGATGCAATTAGTTTTTGTTGGGAAATTCCTAACTTGGATAAGTTTGGTGCTGTAGCGTATCAGCGACTTTTAAATACCCAGATTGCTAATATCCTATCTTCAAAGTATATTAAAAAGCCTATTGAAGTAGATGGTGATGATCTAATGGTACACGATGAGTTCGAAGGTAGTGATGGTAGCCTACAAACCGTTGGTAAATGTAGTGTCAGCATTACTTATTCAAAGGATAATGTAGCTATCGGCCATACTGGTATTAATGTAAATGCAGGACCGAAAGCTCCTAACTTTGCTTACAGTACTAAACTTACCGATGAACAGGTTGAAGAGTTTATGCAAGATATTATTGATTTATTTTATGCAATGAATGATGATATGTTTATTGCAACTACTAAGATTAATCTGTGACAATATTTCAATATATAAATAGCTTACTGTTTAGTAAGAAAAAGATAGATATGAACTGCGATGATGAATCGCAGTTTAATCTATTTATGGTTAATAGATGGACTAGTATGTATTCAAAAGAGTTAAATGAATATATAAATGAAACTACTAATAAATATTGGAATTTATTTGATGATAAGTTATCTCAATATAATTACATCTATTCTATATTGCCTAGATTGAAATTTAAAAGATTAAACTATATTAAAAAGATTAAAAAAGAGAAGAAAACTAAAGAAGAAAAACAGTTAGTACCTGAATTTTACAGTCAACAGGAATATAAAAATCTTGTTGAAATTAATAATAGTTTAAGTAAATAACATAATGAAAACAGCTGAATTCGTTTCCCCAAAACATCCGGATAAATTATGTGATAGAATATCGGATACAATCTTAGATTTATATCTTTCTAATGATAATAATTCGAGGTGTGCTATTGAAACTTGCGGTGGCCATGGTAAAGTAATGGTAACTGGTGAGGTAACTAGTAATTATAAAATTGACAATAATGAAATAGAAACAATCGTAAGAGAGATTGCTGAAGATGATAATGTTGATGTAATTATTAATATTATTGAACAATCGCCTGAGATTAGTCGCGGCGTCGATGTAGGTGGTGCAGGTGATCAAGGTATTATGATCGGGTATGCATGTAGAGATAATGAAGAGTTTATGCCGCAAGAATACTATCTTGCTAGAAAATTAAATAAACGAATTTATAAAGACTACCCTTTTGATGGTAAGACCCAAATTACATTAAATGGTAATAAAATAAGGGTTGTATGCTCATTTCAAAATGCACCTAAAGTTGAATTAGAAAAAATTACAAAAGATTTTTTTAATAGCTATTCATATGAAATAGAATCTTTACATTGTAATCCTGCAGGGGATTGGAGTATAGGCAGTTTTCAGGCTGATGCAGGGGTAACTGGTAGAAAGTTAGCTGTAGATAATTATGGTCCTAGAGTGCCTTTAGGAGGAGGAGCTTTTAGTGGTAAAGATTGTACAAAAGTTGATAGAGGAGCTGCATATATGGCCAGGTATATAGCAGTTGATATGCTTAAAAAGAATAGAACTAATAGTGAGGTTAAAGTTGAATTAGCATATGCTATTGGGTATGACCAACCATTACAGGCAACAGCTACAGTAAATGGTGAAAAAATAGAAATAAAAGATTACGATTTATCACCTCAAGGTATTATTAAATTTTTAAAATTAAACACACCAATATTTGCTCAAACATCAAAATGGGGACATATGGCCTCAAACTTTGAATGGCAGTAATTGCTGTTGAACTAAAAATATTCTTTCGTAAATAGTTATATGGCACAAGCAAGCATTGATGTATTAGCTCCGAAAAGGAGTTTAATTGACTTAACAGATTCACATAATAATTCTTTAGATGGTATTATTGATCAAGATTATGAATTAGGTTTCATCTTTGATGATATTATTCTAGTAGAATATATCGATGAAGTTTCAGATGGTCAAGGAGATGCTATTATGAGAGGCGGGGTTTATATACCTACTAATGCTGTACAAAGGGCATGGAGAAAAGCTAAAGTAATATTAGCAGGACCTGAATGTAAATATATTAAAGGTGGGGAAATAGTAATCTTTCCAAATAATCTTGGGGTAGGTATTGCAAATGCAGACATATCAGGATATGGTAAACTTAATAAAGGGGTTTTCTTAAATGAAAATAGATTATTTGGTATAGCATCTAAAAAAGAGTCAGTAAAGAAGCCTAATAAAAAAGAAGTTAATACTGTGAAGAATCGTTTGAAAGCAATTGCTAAGAGCGAAGCAGAAAAATCAAAAAAGAAAGATGAAAGTAAGTCTACCGAATCTTAAAAATACTTTGCAGGGTAATGTCTGTGAAATAATTTTTGAGAAACGGAGACCAAAACCAGGTGACAGTTCTCAAAGAAGAATGTTATGTACTCTGGACGAGAGCTTACTCAATAGTGTCAACGGTCGGCTAACGTTAAATTATAAACCACCAGCAGGTCCTCCAAAATATAACCCCGCTAGTAAAAATTTATTACCGGTATGGGATATTATGATGCAGGGTTGGAGAATGGTTAGTATGGATAATTGTGCAATAGTAAATACCATACCTGAAGATGAATTTTTTGAATATTTTAACAAAAGTATATATCCAATGTCTGCGGATGAAAAGAGGAACTATATGGGTACATGAAGTTCGAAAAGATAGAAAAAGACTTAACTAATTTATTACTACGTAATATCGTTATCTATATTAACCCCGCTAAACCTTTAAAGCAAGGTAAATTAAAACTTTTTAAAGTTAAAGATTTTTATTTTAGTTTATCTTTAGAAAACGAAAAGGGTGATTTGAAACAATATGAAATTCCCTTTCCTTTTAGTTCTGAAGTAGGTCATATGCATCTTAAATTTGATTATAGAATAGAGGAATTTGCTAAAAATAATGAGTTTGTTTATTTCAAAACCAAAGTTTTAAACTTTGAAAAGAAAAGTAAATTATACAATAACATAGTTGTTTTATCAGCAGTCTGATATTATAATTATTATATGCTGAGTAAATACCTTAATAAATTTCCTGACGGATATAATCCGAGTACTCAGCAGATCAATATAATTAAAAAGATCGAGCATGCCTTCAATAAAGGTCATAAGTTTGTTATCTGTAGTGCCCCTACCGGCAGTGGTAAGAGTTTTATATCAAAGACATTAGCTAATGTATCGAATGAGTCTACTGATTATTTTAAAGAGTTAATTAATAACTACGACGCGTTTAAAATGGATAACGTTGGCAATTATACTAACGAGCCTGAATGCCTAGACGAACCAGCTAGCGGTGCATTTGCATTAACTATAACAAAATCATTACAAGATCAGTATTATGAATTGTTTGATGATAGTATAGTTATGAAAGGTAAGAGTAATTATACCAGTACTCTAAACCCCGATATTGATGTTGAAATGGAAACATCTGTCATGCCTCGTAAGGTATTAGATGAACATAGAAAAGCTCATAAGTGTAATTATCATAATGCCCGTAATCGGGGTTTAGTCGATAAGTTTGGTGTGTTAAATTATAAGATGTTTTTAGCCTTGCCTGGGCATGTGAAACGTAAAAACTTTATTATATGTGATGAGGCGTCTGAACTTGAGGATGAGATAGTAAAACAATATTCAGTTTTTATTGACCCTGATCGTTTAAAGTTATTAGGTGTAAGCGTACCGAGTTTATATTCTGAAAAACAAGATGCAATATATAAATGGATCTGTTCATGTATCCTAGAAGTTAGTGAGTATATAAATACATTAACTAATAAAAGTAATAATAAAAATATACAGCTCAGTAATAGTGAAAATATTAAGCTAAGTTATTTAAAAAATCTTCATAGGAGTCTAAACTTAATAACTGAAACATGGGAAGAATGTGAGTATGTTGTACAACGAGATGGTAAGACTGCTAGAGTTATGCCTTTGAAGGTAGACGTATTGTCGAAGTATATCTTTAAGTATGCTGATAATGTATTGTTAATGTCTGCTACTATTATTGATCATAAGCATTTTGCAAAGAGCTTAGGTATAAAGGAATATGAATATGTAGAGTCTGATAGTACTTTCGATGCTCAAAAAGCTCCTATCTATATTAATACTAAGCAAAAGATTAACCATTACAATCTTAAAAAGACCCTACCGAAGATTGTAAAGCAAATAGAAGAGATATGTAATCAGCATGAATTTGAAAAAGGTATTATACATACCCATACTGGATTTATTGCTTCATACTTACAGAACAATTTAAAGAGTAGACGCTTTCTATATAGAGATAAAGAAACTAGAAATGAAGAAATATTAAGACAGCATTCAAAAAGTAAGAACCCGACTGTGTTAGTAAGCCCATCTTTAGGTTTAGGTATTGACTTAAAAGATGATCTAGCTAGATTTCAAATAGTAATTAAAGCTCCTTACTTACCGTTAGGTGATAATAGAATTAAGAAGTTATTTGAATTAGATAAAGCATGGTATTCAAATAAGATGTTAAGTAACGTTGTACAACAATGCGGTAGAGGTATCCGAAGTAAACAAGATCATTGTAAGACTTATATTTTAGATGCAGGTGTATATGAAGCTATTATTCGAAATAAAACCAAGTTGCCTAAATACTTTATAGAAAGATTCGTATAATGCAAACATTTAAAGAATATGTTATTGAAGAAGGTAAATTTAGTAAAGCATTAGCAACTGGTGCATTAGCAGCGGGGTTAATGGCATCGTCTGCGAACGCATCTATATTTAACAATAACCCTGGAAATATACGAACATCACCTACAAATTGGAATGGTGAGGTAACTGAACCTGGTGAAGAATTTGAGAGGTTTAGTGATATGCATATGGGAGTTAGAGCTTCAGCTAGGATTTTAAGAACATACGGTAAAAAATATGGTATAGATACTATTAAAAAAATTATTGATAGGTATGCTCCTCCAGAAGATAATAATCCAAATAACGCTAACTATGCAAGACACGTTTCAAGCGGATCAGGGTATGATGTTGATGAAAAAATTGATCTAAATGACCCGGAAGTTTTAATGAAATTAATGAGACCAATTTTTCAATTTGAAAATGGTCGAAAAGAAGCTGCTAAGATTTCTGACGCTGATATTGAAAAAGGCGTTAAGATGGCTTTTTAGTCTTCTTTTTATTAGGTAACGAAAATTTTAGTGTATGTTGTTTACCACCTGGTTGACCTTTAAATCCGGAAATAGCTTTAGTACTATGTGGATCGTTTAATTGAGGGTTAACAGTACCATACTTACCTTTAGACCTTTTAGTTCGTCTTTTACTATCAGTTGGAGCTTTAAAATCTTCTAATATATTTTTAACTAAAGCGTTGAATTTCATATAATTATATTTATAATAAGATATGGTTAAATCCTTAAAGGTTAAGTGTATAGTTACAAATAAAGAAAGTTTATTTTCTGGTGATTATTTAAGAAAGAAAATAGAAGAATATAAAGATGTTGAAACGTTACAACGACTCTATATAAGTAGAGATGTAAAAACTCTGTTTAAAAGAGGTTATGGTGTAATGGAAATTAGAAATATCTTAAATGTATCAGATGATATTGAAATTCCAAATGAAACTATAGTTACTCAACTTGAAGAAAGGTTTAAAACGGGTAGTTTAAAAATACCAACAATAAATGAAAATTTATCTTCATTTACTTATAATAAATCCGATCCTGAAGTTGAATCTTTCATAAATAAATATATAATTAAAGTATGAATTTAGTACCAAGAATAGAAGGAAGTAAACTTATCATTTTCAATGCTGAAAACGGTTCAATACAACATACAGCTGAACTACCTGGTTCATGTACTTATAGTGGACCGATTGTAACAGGTGATACTGTGACAGTTACGATTCACCCTAAGAACGGGGGTAAAGATAAGATTAGAGTATATAGCCTTAAAGGTGCAACTTTAAAAAGAGAAATAAATCTATAATGATAGACGTATCTTTAGTAGAGTCCCCGGTAGAGGGTGAACAGTTTTCGTATAGAACCCCTCTTGAACCATCAATATTTTTAGGTTTTATTATAAAAAATGAATATGATAATAAGCGGTTAGAAATAAACGAAAAGTATAATCCAAAGAAATTTTTTAGGTTATATAAAACTGAAAATAAAAGTAATATGTTACCACTATACGGAATCTGTCTTAAACCTAATGATATAGGTGATAATATTATTAAAACAATAAGTGATCAAGAAAAATCATACGATATAAATTTAGTCGTATATCAAAATTTATTAAGTGAATTTAATCTTACATGTAATGATTGCTATGCTTACTTCAAAAGTGGTATATATCCAATAGATTTTAAAAAATTTAGATATTTAACAGACGATAAAATATCAAAAGATAAAAAAATATTACAACATATGCTTAATATAGATGAAAGTAAGTTTGATTTTCAAAAATTTGGATCTATTATAGCGTTGATAATAACATAATAATTTAAATAATGAATATGAATATAGTAAAGAGAACTGGTGAAACCGTACCGTTTGATGTTGATAGAATACATAGGGTTGTAGGTTGGGCAGTTAATGACATCAAAGGTGTAACAGCTTCTGATATTGAAATAAATGCTAAGCTTCAGATGAAAGAAGGAATAACAACGCGAGAGATACACAATGTGTTAATTGATTCTGCTGTTAATCTAATATCACTACAATCACCTAATTATCAATATGTTGCATCAAGATTACTATCTTACCAGTTACGTAAAGATGTATGGGGTGGTAAGAATCCTCCTAAGTTAGTCGACTTTGTTAACAAAAACGTGCATGAAAATGATGTGTACGATGAAGATATTTTAATGCTATATACCGATAAAGAAATTAATAAACTTGATGAGTATGTAGATCACTCTAGAGATAATAATTTTACTTATGCAGGTATTCGTCAGTTATGTGATAAGTATCTAATTCAGGATAGGTCTGAAACTAAGATATATGAAACGCCTCAATTTGCGTATATGATTATAGCTATGGTATGTTTCGGTCAATATGAAGGATCTGCTCGTATCTCTTATGTTAAAAAAGCTTATGATTATTTTTCTAAGTTTAAGATTAATTTACCAACACCTTTAATGGCTGGGGTACGAAGTAAAGTTAGACAATATGCATCATGCTGCTTAATTGATGTGGATGATACATTACCTTCTATCTTTTCTTCGTCTACTGCTGCTGGGTATGCTACAGGGTCTCGTTATGGTATTGGTTTAAATATGGGACGTATACGTCCCCTTAACTCCCCTATTCGTAATGGTGAAGTTGTTCATACTGGGGTAATACCTTTTCTTAAGTTGATGGAATCAACAGTCAAGTCATGTCATCAGAATGGTATTCGTGGAGGGTCTGCTACAGTTAACTTTCCTTTCTGGCATTATGAAGCGGAAGATATGTTAGTACTAAAAAATAACTCTGGTACTGATGATAATCGTGTTCGTAAATTAGATTATTGTATTCAGTTCAGTGAGTTATTTTATAAGAGATTTTTAAAGAATGAAGATATAACTCTTTTTTCTCCTCATGAGGCTAAAGAGTTATATGATGCTTTCGGTCATGAAAATTTTGATGAGTTGTACGAGCAGTATGAACGTAAGACAAGTCTTAAGTTTAAGAAGACTGTTAAAGCAAGAAAGTTAATGTCGTTGTTTATTAAAGAAAGAGTAGAGACTGGTCGTATTTACTTTATGAATATAGATCATTGCAATCAAAGATCAGCTTGGGATGATGATATTAAGATGACTAACCTTTGTGTTGAAGTATTACACCCTACCAAACCTTTACAGCATACAGATGATAAGAATGCTGAAATTGGTATTTGTATTCTTTCTGCTATTAATGTATTAGAGATTCAATCTGATGCAGAAATGGAAAAGGTATGTGATATTATTGTACGTATTTTGGATCAGTTAATCGATTACCAAGATTACTTCTTACCTGCTGCTGAAAACTTTACTAAGAATCGTAGATCGTTAGGTATCGGTATTACTAACTTTGCTGCATATCTTGCAAAACATGGAGTAAAGTATACAGATGACGAAGCTCCTAATGTTGCAGATGAGTTAATGGAGAAGGTACAGTACTATCTATTAAGTTCTTCTTGTGATCTATCGAGTGAGAAGGGTAGATGTCCTAAATTTAATAAGACAAAGTATAGTCAAGGTTGGTTACCAATTGATAATTATAAGAAAGAAATTGACGAATTTGTTACAAGAAAAAATAGTATGGACTGGGAAGGCTTACGAGCTAGAATAAAAGAGTTTGGACTAAGGCATAGTACTGTATCAGCTATAATGCCGTGCGAGAGCTCTTCGGTAATTCAGTGCTCTACCAATGGCATAGAACCTATTAGATCTTATATTACCTATAAGAAATCTAAAGCTCGTACGTTACCGGTCATCGTGCCGAACTACACTTCATATAAAAATAAGTACACTCTTGCATATGATATGGAGGATAATACTGGTATG
>Ga0209634_1000524_pt1 | contig 29808 bp, 23 predicted proteins | sample LinPmetageLP40_FD_184043 | JGI IMG/M metagenome (GOLD analysis project Ga0209634, IMG submission 184043) | Marine viral communities from the Pacific Ocean - LP-40 (SPAdes) (version 2) | ecosystem: Environmental > Aquatic > Marine > Oceanic | place: Pacific Ocean | collected 2010-08-26 | reverse complement strand
AATCTCCCAACAATATGCGATTTCTCACTTCGACATATCCGGTTAAATTATCAGAAGCATACCATTTTAGGTTGAGTCGGTTGTGAATCAAATTTTCATACCAAAGACTATCACCAATCCCAACGAAAGTGGACATGTTCTTCACATAACCGCTAAAGTCCACTTTGTTCTGCTTTTGTTGACCGTACGACTGAGCAGCAACAAAGAGTAGCAGGAAGACTGCAACAATTCTATTTCGCTTCATCAGAGATAACCACGCCATCTTCAAGTGTAATTATTCGTTTTGCTTTGTCAATAACTCGCTGATCATGTGTAGAAAAGACAAATGTGGCATTTTCCTCTTCATTCAACTTCGCCATCATATCCAATAGATTTTCAGTGGACTTAGAATCGAGGTTAGCTGTAGGTTCGTCTGCCAAAATAAACTTAGGCTTGGATGCCAAGGCACGAGCTACCGCCACACGTTGTTGTTGGCCGCCAGAAAGTTCCGAAGGGCGCTTGTCCGCTTTGTCAGCTATGCCCATCTCATCGAGCAGTTCCATGGCTCTTTTTTCGCGTATAGCTTTGTCCTGTTTTTGGAGAAGCATGATGAATTCAACATTTTCCAGCGTGGTCAACACAGGTATTAAATTATACGCCTGAAATACAAAACCAATATTATTCATGCGAAAATCGATCAATTCTCCATCTTTCATATGCGCAATATTCTCCCCTGCTATGAGCACCTTACCTTCGGTTGGGAAGTCGAGCCCACCGATGATATTGAGCAGTGTTGTTTTACCACATCCAGAAGGACCAACTATAGCCGTGAATTCACCCTCTTTGATTTCCAAATCAACTCCATTTAGTGCTTTGACAGGTATTTTGGTTTCATTGTAAACCTTATGAAGGTTTTTCCCTTTGATAACTACATCCATCTCAATTTGTATTTCAATGTGTTAAACCCGGAGTATGCATTAGAAAATCTATTCCGTAGCAAAATAGCTTCAAATCAGTCGCTTAGCTAATTTATGGTCTGTAACCATAGCGATGCTATGCTTTTCGACCATTAATCCCTGATTTATTACTCTTTTACTACTCATAACAATTCTCTAATACATAATTCGGGTTAAATCATAATTTATGCAATGCCTCAACTGGTCTTAGTTTGACCGCTTTCCATGCTGGATACATTGCGCCTAAAAAGGCTGTTAATATTACCCCAAGAGTCACGATAACGTAAGTCTCTTGTGCCACAAAAGGGTAAAGTATGGATGCATAACCAAATGCTTCCAAGCCCTCTGAGTAATTGGTCAAGTCAACTCCTACATTTCTATAATATGAAATGGTGAGATAGGAAATCAGCAAACCTACTGGTGAACCTATGATTGCAAGACTTAGCGTCTCAATCAAGATCATGGTGAATACCCTAACCTTATTCATACCCACTGCCATGAGCATACCCAGTTCTTTGATTCGCTCCAATACTGCCATCAACATCGTATTCACTATCCCAAAAATCAAGGCAGTCAAAATAATCAGCATGAGTACATAAAGCATGCTGCCATACAACTCCTGCATGAGTGCCATCTCAGGAGCTATCAGCCTCCAATCTTCAATTAGGTCATCAGGATAAAGCGCATCGTATTTGGCCATGATATCAGTCTCAACCACTCCTTCGGAAGTGAGCATAGCTATCTCATGAATCTCACTACCCATTCCCAAGAGCTTATTGAGGTCGTTTTGAAGGACATAGGCATTGCGCTCATTGATGCTAAGCGATGAGCTTTTCACAATACCAACGATACGAAATGCCGCAGAGGTAATGTTGCCATCGCTGTCATTGAAGGTCAGTACCACTTTGGAACGGACTTTGGCTTTAAGATTTTCAGCCAATTTACTGCCGATCACAATCGGATTTCTTTTGATGCCTTCAAAATAAGCTCCTTCTACAATCAGTGAGTCTAAAAATGTGACCGAGGCTTCTCGTTCTTTATCTATTCCTCTAATTTGAACACCGCTGGCCTTTTTAGGGGAAGCAATCATACCATTCACGATGGTTCTGACTGTCACGAAGGCTACCTCTTCCCATTCGCCAATTGTTTCAGCCTTTATCAATCCATCTGGTATTGATAAGTTGATATCATAATCCTGTTTAAATTCTGGATGATGGATCTGAAGATTTGAGATATCATAGCGAATGGCTTCGTTCATATAGCCAACCATAAAGCCATTCATAAAACCGCTACCCACTATCAATGCCCAGATTCCTACTACAATGGAGCCAATCACCACAGCACTGCGGCCTTTGCTTCTCCAGACATTTCTCCATGCTATTTTGAACACTATCATAATCTATAATTAAGCTTCTCTCATAGCTTCTACTGGCTTGAGGCGTTGTATCACATACAAGGGATAAAACCCCAGTATCACCGCCATGAAAAAGATCGCCCAAGCTTGGTTATAAAATAATGAAGGCTGCAATGAAAAGAAGTAAGCTGCCTCCACCCCAAATTTCTCTATAGACTTGGCCGATTCGCCTGTCATGAATATGGGATGATAGAAATAATATATCAGAAGCGGCAGGCTAATCGAAATTCCAGCAACTACACCAATGGAAGTCATCATCAACATTTCCAAAAATATCGTAAACTGCATCTTCAAACGCTTCATTCCGATGGACATCATCACACCAAACTCGTACATCCGCTCTGCCGTCATCATCATAAATGTACCAAACATACCAAACCCAATTACTGCGTACAATATCCAGAGCATAATACGCCCACTGATATTGTCAATTTCGATTCCTTGTAACAAGTCGGGCATGAGCTCCTTCCATCCCATCACTTCCAAGGATTTAGTGTCCAATTCAGTATTCAGATCAGCGAGAATACGATCTACATGTTTGGCTTTATCTACTACCAGAGAAAGGCTTGTAATCTGATCCGGCATGGCATAAAACCATTGTGCCTTGGTCAATGAAATAAAAATAGATTGATTGTTTTGCTGCGGTGAAGGAAACTTGGCTATCCCTTTTACAGGAAATAATCCAGCGGCATTGCTACCATGGTATCCTTGTCCAATGAGCACCAAAGTATCACCGATGTCAATTTTCAAATAAGTTGCCAATCCAGCTGAAAGCACGGCTCCATCATCGCCATCTACAAGGTATTCTCCTGCGATCATCTTGTTTTTCAGCATGGTAAGTTCATCTTCCATTACTGGGTTTATCCCAAGTACGAGTGCCCCTTTGGTCTTATTATCAAATGATGCAAGCGCAAAAGACTCCACTCTAGGTACGGCCGCATCAACACCTTGTGTATTTTGCACCTTACTTAGTATATCTTGGCTCGATTCAAAACTATTGTCAACCGTTTTGTCATCCCAATATCCATTTTTATGAATTTGGATATAGCCAGTGTAGAATCGGGCAGCATTTTCGATCATGCGTTCATACGACCCTAGTTGCATCGAGCGCATCACACATGCCAGCAATACAGCAAATGTGATAGAGCCGATGGTGATTAAGCTCCTGCGTTTATTCCTCCAAATGTTCCTCCAGGCTATTTTGAAATACATGGTATAAGTTTGATGTTTAATGTTTAATGTTCAATGTTCAATGTTCAATGTTTAATGTTTAATGTTTAATGTTTAATGTTCAATGTTTAATGTTTGAAGTTTGAAGTTTGAAGTTTGAAGTTCATTTCTTCATTCTTGGTTCTTAATACTCAATACTTGATTCTTAATACTTGGTTCTTAATTCTTAATACTTGGTTCTTGATTCTTAATACTTGATTCTTAATTCTTAATTCTTAATACTTAATACTTCATTCTTGATTCTTGATTCTTGATTCTTAATACTTGGTTCTTGATTCTTAATACTTGGTTCTTGATTCTTAATACTTGATTCTTAATTCTTAATTCTTAATACTTAATACTTAATACTTCATTCTTGATTCTTGATTCTTAATACTTGATTCTTGATTCTTAATACTTGATTCTTGATTCTTAATACTTGATTCTTGGTTCTTAATTCTTAATACTTGGTTCTTGATTCTTAATACTTGATTCTTAATTCTTAATTCTTAATTCTTAATACTTAATACTTAATACTTAATACTTCATTCTTGATTCTTGATTCTTAATACTTGGTTCTTGATTCTTAATACTTGGTTCTTGATTCTTGGTTCTTAATACTTGGTTCTTGATTCTTAATACTTGGTTCTTGGTTCTATCTTCATCGAATCCTCTTCATATTCTGCAGCGAGAAAAACTTATCATTGACGTCAATGTCAAATTGCATATCGCTGTATTGAATGATTGTCCTGTTTTCGGGATTCTCAAACGGGATCATTTCCATTCTTGCCGGGATCAATTTGCCTCCCATTACTTTCAAATCAGACATGATCATTGTGTTTATCAAAAAATCATCTTCATCATAATACTTTACCAGGTGCTGATTATACTCCTTTTTATCAATATAAGTCACGATTTTTCCCCAGACTACAGCAGCTTCTGGTTTAGGCGTCAAGGTAATCTTAAATACCTCCATTCCGTTGATGATGCTGTCCTGTTCCAAAGTATGGGTATAGTCGTTCACGACAGATGACTCTTTCACCAGGTCATCATTTGTAAAATCAGATCCCATCCAAGACTGGAGCATCATAGAAGGTGGCAACTTGATAACCCGATCAATGGTTGGCTGCCAATTCCACATTTCATTTTCTCGTTTGAGAAATGCTTGACCTTTGTCTCTGGCAGGTGATGTAATCAAAATTATGCTGTATTCATTGCCCAATGCCCATCCTTTCATAGTGATTTCCCTTTTCCATTCAGGTCGTACGATGGTCATCTTCATTTCGGATGAATTGGATTTTCCCCTCATCTTATCATCTGCCTTCTTTATTATCTCAATTGCCGTCTGACCAAACGAGCTCATACTTATCGTAAGTAAAATTATGGGGATGATCTTTTTCATGTCTTGAAGATAAAAATAATTGATTCAACCTGTAGTCGTTGACATAGATCAAAAGTTCGCTTTCTTGTCAATTCTTTTTCGACCTTCTATCAATCAACAATAAAATTTACCTAATAAAAGGCTTTAAAAAATGATTTTCATCATGTGCGTAAAAATTAAAAAGGTCATTCACAATAGCGAATGACCTTTTTACACAACCCAATATTAATCAATTTCTATGCAGCTGCTTTCAATTCTTCTGCTACAGGGGCTTTCTTACCAAATATCCAAAACTTCAATCTATAGATGATCGTGAAGAGCACTGGTACGATGATCAATGTCAAGAAAGTAGCGACTATCAATCCGAAAATCACTGTCCAAGCCAAGGGCCCCCAGAATATGACATTGTCTCCACCTATATAAATCTTAGGATCAAACTCTGCGAACAAAGAAAAGAAGTCAACATTGAGACCTATGGCAAGTGGGATAAGTCCTAGAACAGTTGTAATAGCTGTGAGTATCACTGGTCTTAATCTTGCCTTTCCTCCTTTGACTATCATATCTCTCACATCATTTTTCGACAACATATCTTGTTTTGATAGTCCCATTTCAAGCTTCTTACGATCCATCAGTAGTTGGATGTAATCTAACAGCACCACTCCATTGTTTACGACAATACCTGCAAGAGATATAATGCCCATCATGGTCATCATAATTACAAAAGACCAGCCAGTGATCATCAATCCTCCAAATACTCCAATAAAGCTTAAGAAAATTGCCATCATGATAATAGCTGGCTTGGAAATTCCGCCAAACTGAAACACCAATATTAACATAATCAACCCTAGTCCGGAGAAAAATGCACCCATCAAAAATGTCATCTGCTTATTCTGCTCTTCGATTTGACCAGTGTAATCAATTTTGACACTACTGGGCAAATTTTTGAAATCTTGCATCTCATTTTGAATTTCCGACACAATAGCTCCTGCATCAGTAAAACCAGGCTGCAATCCAGAATACACCACCACTACTCTTTGACTGTCTCTATGTTTTATAGCGCTGAAACCTGAAGTATTTTTTTGTGAAGCTACCGCTGATACCGGAACCTCTTTGATCTTACCAGTAGATTGATCTCTAAATGTGATGTTCTGATTGAACAATGCACTTTTGCTGTACCTGTTGTCTTTGTTAAATCTAACATTGATATCATAGTCTTCGCCATCCTCTTTATAGATACCCGCCTTTTCTCCGAATAGCGATCTCCTTAACTGATTACCTACTTGTCCAACTGCAACGCCTAACTCTCCTGCTTTCTCACGATCTACAACCACTTGCATCGAAGGTTTTCCCTTATTGACATCGATTTTCAACTCTTCTATTCCAGCAATGTTTTTAGTGTTAAGGAAATTTCTCATGTTCTCTGCCACTACTATCAATTCATCATAATCGCTTCCTTTCAATTCAACATTGATTGGATAGCCTGCTGGAGGACCAACGGCATCTTTCTCTACAGAGATCGCAACCCCAGGGTAAATACCCTTCAATTCATTTTGAACTTTCTCTCGAAGTTTTTCTGAGTCCTTACCTTGTCTATATTTATATTCTCTCATCGAAGCAGTGATCTTGCCTCTATGTGGCATTTCAGCAGCAGAACCTCCATCGGTCTGGGGGTTTCCTGCTCCTTCGCCTACCTGTGCTACTGAAGATTCTACAAGGAAGTTTCTATCATCTTGGATATACTCAGAATCTCTAATCACCTTATAAACGCGGTCTTCAATTTCTTTCGTGATCTGATTCGTTTTCTCAATAGCAGTACCTTGAGGATACTCAATATATACGATGATCTGATTAGGTGTATTGTCTGGGAAAAACTCAATCTTAGTTCTTCCAGCACCTACTGACATTCCAAAAGCCATGAAAGCAGCAATCAGCATCAACACTGTAAATCCAAAATACCAATAAACATTCCCACCTCTCAAGGCATGCTTAATTCTTCTTTCATACCAATTTTCGAACTTTACTAACAAGCTTCTCTGAAAACGACTCGCTATTTTTTTAACCGCATATTTATAAACCCAAAAGAGAAAAGCTGTGAATATCATCAACGTTCCTAAAGCACTCACTGCCCCTCCAAAAATGAGAATGACTATTCCAAATCCTACCAAAACCAAGGTCACTCTAATGAGTTGTTTCAGTGTCAACTCTTTATCACCTATCTCCATAAACTGGGAAACCAACATAGCGTTCATAAATATTGCTACGAAAAGAGATGAACCTAAGACCACCGACAATGTGATAGGAAAGAAGATCATAAATTCTCCCATCATCCCAGGCCACATGCCTAGCGGCACAAAAGCCGCTACAGTTGTAGCTGTTGAGATGATAATAGGGAAAGCAATCTCCCCCACGCCTTTCTTAGCAGCTGCTACTCTTGAAAGTCCCTCTTCTTCCATGAGACGATAGACATTCTCTACCACAACTATACCATTGTCCACTAGCATTCCAAGCCCCATGATCATTCCGAATAGGATCATGGTATTAAGTGTATAGCCTAACCAAGATAAAATCATGAAAGACATGAACATTGACATCGGAATCGCAAACCCAACAAATAGAGCATTGCGAAATCCCAGAAAGAACATGAGTACAGTCACCACGAGTATAATCCCGAAGATGATATTATTGACAAGATCATCTACTTGATTAAGCGTCTTAGACGAAGAATCATTGGAGACTGTCACACTTAGGTCTTGTGGGAAGTAATCTACTTGGGCACTTTTTATGATTTTTCTAATGGAATTGGCGGCCTCGATCATATTCTTTCCAGCCCTCTTTTTCACATCGAGCATGACCACACTATGCCCAAATTCTCTAGCAAAAGTAGTTTTGTCTTCTTCCTTGAATGTAACCTTACCAATATCTCTTAGATAAATTGGGCTATTATTTTCTGATTTGACAACAAAATTATCCAGGTCACTAGGTTGTTCTATTTCTCCTAGAATTCTTATCGTTCTTCTTTGTCCACTTGATTTGATATTGCCAGCAGACATGGTCATATTACCGTTGCTAATAGCCTGCAATACATCATCAAAGCTCACCTTGGCCGCCATCATTTTATAGATGTCAACAGCCACTTCTACCTCTTTCTCTTGGGCTCCCCGAATATCAACTGCCTTTATTTGTGCTAAATCTTCAATTTCGTCTTGAAGATATTCGCCAAATTCTTTGAGCTTCTCCACAGGATAATCTCCAGATATGTTAATATTCATGATAGGAATCTCCTCCGATAAATTCAAATCGAATACATTCGGTTCCACTTTAGCTCCATTGAACAAGGGCCAGTCCTCTCCTGCTTTTTTGGCATCGACTTCATCCTTGACCTTTTGCTTGGCACTTTCTACTGTGGCGTCTTCATCAAATTCTACGGTGATGATCGAGTAGTCTTCCTGCGAAGTAGAGGTGAGCTTTACGACATTACTGATGTTTTTGAGTTCATCTTCTAATGGATCGGTGATCAGTCGTTCAATATCCTCTGCAGTATTGCCAGGAAATGGTGTGCTAATGTAAATTTTCGTCTCTTTGACCTCAGGAAAGTCTTCTCGTGGCATGGAGAAATAGGCTGACAACCCCATTATAAAAAAGAGGGCAATCATTACATAAACCACGGAAGGATTGTCTATCGCCCATGAAGACAGTTTAAACTCCTTATTTACTTTGTTTTCTTGCTTATTCATGGACTATTACATTAAGATTTTAACTTGTTGACCATCCTTCACACTTCTCGCTCCTTCTTGAATAATTTGTTGCCCACTTCCGATACCAGACAGCACTTCAACAAAATCTCCTTGAGTTTTACCAGTAGTAATGATGCTTTTGCTAGCAGTGGCGATATTCTCCGCATTGGCTTTGGAAACAACAAACGCATACTGCTCACCTGCTGCATTCTCAGAAATGATACTTTGTGGAATCAATATCGCCTGTTCATTACGATAATCGTTGATCTGAACTTTTGCCGTTAAGTTTGGTTTAATTCTTCCACTAGCATTTGGTACAGCTACTTGTACGGTAAATGATCGGTTGTTAGGGTTTATGAAGTTACCCGTTTGTCTCACCTTAGATTTGATGGTCTCATTCAATGCTGGGAAGTAAACTTTCACATCTTTGCCCTCCGTGATATCAGCAATGTATGACTCTGGAACATTCACTTCAATATACATATTAGAAAGATTGACAATTCTGAATACTTCAGATCCTTGGCCACCAGGTGCTACTACATTTCCTTGGTCTTTGATCACATCATCAATGATTCCAGAAAATGGTGCATTGATCGTATATTTATTGAGCTGGCTTTGCAATTGGTTTACCGAATTCTCTTGTGATTCATAAGTAGCCTTTGATTGCAAATACTGGATCTCTGTTCCAATTTTTTGTGTCCACAATCTTTCCTGACGCTCAAATGTAGTCTTGGCTAATGCCAATTGCGTTTTCATTTGTTGCAACTGACTAGACAACCCGCCATTGTCAATCGTTCCAAGCAGTTGCCCTTTGCTCACGCGCTGTCCCTCTTTCACATGGACCCGCAGCAATCTTCCAGGTACTTCTGGATAAATCAACACATTTTGCTTAGTAGATACTCCACCTTGCAATTCTATATAGTGGGCAAAGTTTTGAACACTCGCTTCGATGGTTGTTACCAATGGGAGTTTCTTATTTCCACTTTTTGCTCCGATGACTGAATCTAGCGCAGCGATGTCATGCTCTAGCATTCTTTGATCGTCAGCCAATTCCTTCTTCTTGGCTCTTATATCTTCCAAACTTCCGTTTGAGACTAAGTCCTGAATTGATTCTTGATTTTTATCACCGCAAGCTGTCATCAGCACAGCCACTAGTGTAAGTAAAGTTAGTATTGGTTTCATAGTAAATAGATTTTAGGAATAAGGATTAATAGATTAAAGACTTTTCTTAAATCCACTAATCATTTTTTGTATGGTTGTAATTTTATTAGTTAAAACTGTCAATAGATTTTAGGAATAAGGATTAATAGATTAAAGACTTTTCTTAAATCCACTAATCATTTTTTGTATGGTTGTAATTTTATTAGTTAAAACTGTCAATAGATTTTAGGAATAAGGATTAATAGATTAAAGACTTTTCTTAAATCCACTAATCATTTTTTGTATGGTTGTAATTTTATTAGTTAAAATAGTCGTTTGATCTGAGCCTAAATATTCAAATGATCTAGCCAACAGCAATTGAGTTTCTAGTTCAAAACAAGAACCTAATGCTATATTCAAAAATCGTTGAAGTTCCTTATCTGAATTTCTTCCTGTACCTTCTGCAATATTGGAAGGTATGGAAACTGAACATCTATTCATTTGAGAAATCAATCCATATTTTTCAGTTTCTGGAAAAGTTTTAGTTAGCATAAAAATATCTTTAGCCAATGTCATTGATTCCTTCCAAATATTTAGTTCTCTGAAATTGTGCATCTTTAAATCTTTGTTCTAAACATCTTTGTTCTAAACATCTTTGTTCTAAATGTCTTTGTTCTAAATATCTTTATTCTAAATATCTTTGTTCTAAATGTCTTTGTTCTAAACATCTTTGTTCAATAACGTTCCGTATGCTTTCTGCAAATCGACTTTAGCCACTAAAGCGTCAAATAAAGCATTATAGTAATTGGTCTGTGCTTGCTTGAGTGCTGTGTCTGCATCTAAGACTTCGGAATTGGAACCTACCCCTTCTTCGTATTTGATTTTCGTCACATCGAAGACTTCTTTGGCTAGCTCCATATTTTCCTTTTGAGCACTCATGTTGTCAACACTTCTATTGTAGGTCACGACAGATTGATTGATCTCCAAATCAATAGACCTTTTGAGTTGATCAAATGTATGCTGGATTTGTGTCGCCTGAATTTTCTTTTGTTGAACTTGACGACTCTTTCTTAGTCCATCAAATATGGGAACAGATACTTTTAGACCTACCGTCCCTAACCCGAACCAAGGATCTTTAGAAAAACTTACCAGATCACCCCCACTCTCGGTACCTGCACTCGCACCAAGACTACCATAAAGATCAACCTTAGGATAGTAATTAGAGTTGGTGTTTTTTATATCTAAATCCAACAAGTCACGTTGTGTCTCTAATTGTGAATATTCAATTCTGCTGTCATACTTTTTAGATACGTTTTCGTTAATTCTTTGAAATGCCAACTTATTGATCGTCTCAGATAACGCTATCTTACGCTCAATAGGCATCCCCATTTGAAACTTCAGCAAGTCATTACTCAGCTGTAATAAGTTCTCAATATTGTCTTTTTCTACTTTTAGATTGTTGAACTGTACTTTCACTCTATTCACATCTATCTTTTCTGCGAATCCATTTTGGTAAAGCGCATCGGTGTCACTCAAAAGTGTATCAACCCTATCATAGTTTTGTAGGATCAAATCTAGCCTCTCTTTATTTACGAGAACGGTGTAATAAGCTTTGGTGACTGCCTCTACGACATCGGTTTCAGTTTTTATTTGATCCTTTCTGGAAAGTTCCGTATATGTCCTAGCTGCTTTTAATCCCACAAAATAAGAACCATTAAATATCATCTGGCTTAGGGTAATTCCTGCATTGCCAGTATACTTGGTAGAAAAAGCGACAGGTATAAATCCATCAATTGGAATACTAGGGTCTCTTAGACCTTCAGGGATGAGAATTGCTGGTAACTGTGTCAGAGGAACCTTATAATTATAGCCTAAGTCCAAATTGGCATTGATCTGTGGCAGTCCGTCAGCCAGAGTTTCGCCTACTCTTCTGTTCGCTATTTCTCTATCGAGTTTAGCATTTTTCACTAATTCATTGTGTTCTAGCGCATAGTTTACACACTGCTCCAAGTTGAAGCTGTTGGTTTCTGACTCATCTTGAGTCCATCCTGTATTTGCTGATCCGATCAGCATCACAGCGAGTAAAAGTCGTTTGGTTATTCTACGCATCATTTAGGATCACTATTAGTTTGTTGATAATTCTTGTATAATTTTCGGCCTTTATCAGTCAGTAGGCCATGAAGAAAGTGGTCAAAGAGCTGCATTTGCACCACCAAAAAGTTGAATTTATTTCTTGTGAATATTTTATTATCGAAGGCCATTTGCACCTGTTCAACCCTATAAGTGGCTATTATCTCCACATCAATTTCTTCTCGATAATAACCCTCCTCAATACCTTTTGACAAATTATTGACTACAGAATTCTTAATGAATTCAGTCTTATACACCAAATATAAATCCCAAGCCTTTCTGTGATATTTCTGAAGATCAAACAATAGGGACGGGTTGATTTCCGTCACAATCTTTCTCATGCACTGACTCATCTTGAACATTTCCTCAATAGCATTATGAGAAGTTTCGAAAATTTTGTTGAAATCTTCTTTCTCTTGATCTATATGCGCCTGAGACACCAAGGTCACGATCTCATCCTTGTCTGTATAATATTGATAAATTGTCTTCTTAGATACCGAAAGTTCTCTCGCTATATCATCCATAGTCACACTTCTGGCACCATACTTCATAAAAAGCGATTCCGCAGCTACTATAATTCTCTCATTAATTTCCATTCAACAGTATTTGTTCTGATCGCAAAACTATGGAAACTTTAATTATTAAACAAGTTTCCGTAGTTTCAGCAGTTTATTACGTTTCCAATTTTAGAATGTTTCAGATTTGGAATTTATTTTTCGAGAGGTAAGTCTTCAGTGGCATCATCATCGCCTTCATGATGACATTGTGCCCATTTTTCCATGAATCTCGCTTTCATGGAATGCTTGGTACCTGGAGACATTTCTCCCCATTTTGATTTTGAGTGATGACAGTGAGAACAATGCTTCTTGTGCATCCATCCTCCGAATAGCAACTTAGAGAGTGCTAACACACCCAGTGCCTGTAGGAATGTAATTGTAGTTAAGCCAAAGAGCTCGGGCATCAGCCAATTCCACAACAGCATAATTGCTCCTGTCAATAATGAGGCAATAACAAGTACTGCCATCACTACAAAAATCACTTTTTTTCCACTATTAAAACTCATGGTATTATTATATATCGTTGTATAAATTGATCAGTTTTTTTCTTAGGCTAAGTACCGCATATCGCTTTCTTGAAATCAGCGTATTTACTGAAGCACCAATTATCTCAGAGATTTCTTTAAAACTTTTGTCCTCCAATTCATGCATTACAAAAACTTCTCGCTGTTCTTTTGGCAATTCGTCCAGAGACTTCATGATACCATCCCATATCAATTCTCTGAAATAAGTATCTTCAGGAGACTGTCCAAAGTCAGGCAATATTTCTGTCAACATCAATGGTTCGTTGTCCTCGCCATTAACTACTGTATCAGTTTGGCTGCCCCGTACTTTTTGCTTTCTATAAAGGTCAACAATCTTGTTGCGAGCGACCCTGAACATCCAAGCTGTAGCCTTTTCGATAGATTCTATTGTACCATAACCATTTACAAACTGTAGAAGTACATCTTGCAAAATATCTTCAGCATCCTCGAGACTATTCACTCGAGATTTGATGAAGTTGAGTAGCCTACCCCTTTCGCGAATGATTGTTTCTTCCTGATATTGGGTCATTGATAGCGCTATCGATATGGCTTGATTTGGTATCATCTCCACTATAGTCGGATGACCAATCAAAATGTTTTAAGAAAACAGAATTATTTTTTCAGTCTGCCATAAAGGTATGTCTTTACAAGAAAATAGCTAATATTACAGACCACGCCTGAGATAATTATTGGGACAGAATTCTGATATTTAAGAGCTAAAACAACGAATATTAAATGCAAAATTCATCTAATTCGAATAGTATCTCAACAGAATTGGGATCGCTACACTATGTCCAATATGGAAGCGGTCCAAAAAAACTGCTTGTATTTCATGGGTTTGGCCAAGATCATACCATTGCGGTTCAGTTGTTAAAAGTACTTCAAGATGACTACACGATCTTTAGTTTTGACCTACCCTATCATGGCAAAAGCGACTGGTCAGAAACAGAATGCTTGATTACCAAGGAAAACATTCGAGAATTATTTAGTGGTTGGTTGAAGGAAAACAGCATACTTGAGTTTTCTGTTTTAGGGTATAGTATGGGTGGTAAATTTGCTTTATCCATATCAGAGCAATTTGTTAAACAAATTGAACACTGCATACTAATAGCCCCAGATGGATTGTATAAAAGTCCCTGGTATAGAATGGCAATTTCATTCCCTATCAAAACTTTGTTTAGGCATATAATCCATCATCCCGGATTATTCTTAGGGATCACTTGGTTTGTTTCTAAGACTCGATTAGTTTCATTAAAGTTGATGCAATTTGCAACTTCTCAAATGACCACGGATAAGCAAAGAAAACAAGTGTATTACACTTGGGTCAATTTCCAGAAACTGTACACTAGCAAACAACAACTGCAAAAATTAGTCGATGAGAACGAGCTTCAACTAAATGTGATATTAGGGGACAAAGATTCTGTCATAAGTCCCAAAACAATCGTTCCTATCGTTGATGGAATAAAAGACATCAATGTTACTATATTACCTATAGGGCACGGAAGACTATTTAGTGAGAGTATTCCTCTATTGTCAGATCTAATGAAAGAGGAATGAGTAGACTAGGGAAATCGCTTTTAAAAGTGTTGAACCTTTTTCAAAAAAAGGGAAGTCTTTTCGCAGCCAAAGCGCCTGTCTGTGCCGACAAAGGCAGGGAGAAATCTAATTCAATTATGACCGAAGATTTAAATGTATTTCTTATTAGTCATCGAAAAGATATCTTCCTGTCCGTCCGGCCGGGCATTTCATTACGATATGACTTTCCTTTTTTTGAAAAAAACATAATTGCTTAAAAGCGATTTCCCTAGTCTACTCTTTCATCAAACGATGAGTTGATTTTCCTTCCCCATTAGATATTTGAATAAGGTATATTCCTTTTGGTTGATTTGATAAATCAAACAGTTGCTCTGATGAGGATCCTTGCTTTTCAAAGGAATAATTATTGATTACTTTCCCAACAATATCAGTTAATACCACATCATACTTACCCAATTTGGCGTCAACAATTTTTAAATTGAAAACGCCAGTACTTGGATTAGGATAGATCAAAATACTATTTTTCAAAAGATCATCAGCTAACCCTGTAATCAGTCCTGCAGATACTTCATTGCTATAATCTGAGTCGCCTCCATTATTACGAGCCAATACACGATACACGTAATTTGTTTTCTGCTCAAGAGAAGTGTCATCATATGATAAGACATCTGAAGACACGGTGCCTAATACTTCAAAATTCGAATTATCACCTACTGACCTTTCTATTACAAATTCAGCTTCATTATCAGCATTATCCGTCCATTGTAATGATATCTTGAGCACACTATTCTCCGATATTAGCGCTGTTGGTGCTGGAGGAAGAGAATTGAGAGTAGTTGCCCCAGTCGATACATAGTCTGAATCACCTGCGCTATTGACTGCTACTATATGATATACGTATTTGGTATTTGTAGCTAGGCCGCTGTCAGTATAAGTTACGGAGTTGGCAGTTAAGCTCATTATTTCAACGAAATTATTTTCATCCTCTAAAGATCGAGATATTTTATATCCTGTTTCATCTGTAGCATTGTCATCCCATGCTAACATTATCTCTGTTGCTGATATTGCTGTAGCTGTAAAATTTGAGGCTTTAGCTGGAAGTGCAATTGGCACGATTTCCTCAAGTTCATTCGAATAGCCTGATTCTCCTTGTGCATTGGCAGCTTTCACTCTGTAAAAATATATTGTCTCAGGAATCACATCAACGTCAACATAGCTAGTAGCATCCATTGGGTAGTTAGCAACCACTACATAAGTACTTCCATTATTCACTGATCGTTCAATAGTAAAACTCGTCTCAGTATTTGAATTATCTATCCACTTAATTTTAACATGCTCGGAACTTTTTGATTCAGTTTCCAAACTAGAAGGAGCAATCGGCAGAGATACTGGTGTAGTCGATGCAGATTCATTAGAAAAAGAGCTGCTCACACCATTATTTAACGCCTTTACTCTATAAAAATACATCAACCCCCCTTCAGTTGTCAGATCAGAATAGCTTGAAACATTGGCAGCCAATGTCGCCAATTCAGAAAAATTCTGATTATTGCTTATTGATCGTTCGACAACATAACTTGTCTCATCAATGGCATTGTCTGTCCATGTCAAATCGATTTGGCTGGATAATATTGGAACAGATGACAGGGCTGTGGCAGCCAGTGGTACTCCAGCAATTGATCCATCTATACATATTTCTAATGACCATTCCTCTAGTTGACCTCCGTCTTCAGCAAATGTGTCTTCAATTTTCAAAGTCCACATACCTTGACTAGATTCTCCATTGAAAATTGAAAGTAACTCTAACGGTTTGTAAGTCCCTTGATTAGTTGGAGGACAAGCAATAGTACTTTCTGAGGATTGATCATCCAGATTGAGATTGAAGTCATTATTGCTACCGCATATTCCAGAAAATAAAATAGCTTCCGTTCCTACAGGACTAATCAATGTGACAATTAAGTCTTCCATATAGGTATGTGTCCCTCTTAGATTTTTTAAGTTGACATCATTGATTGTACCATTTTCTGTCACTTCTATAGTAGCAGAAACAGTAGGTGTCCCTTGTTCTGATATAACTACAGGATCTCCAGAATAGAAGGTATCAAAACAACTTACTTCCATCGTACTAAAACTATTTACGACACTCAATGCTCCTTCTCCACAAGAATTGTCAGCTCTCACTCTCCAATAATAACTTGTATTACTCCCTAGATTACTGTCAACAGTATAAGTCAATTCATTGACAATAGCCTCATCAGTTACTATATTCACAAACCCGGCATCCAATGCCAATTGCAATTGATAAGACTCTGCACCAGTTACCGCATCCCAAGTCAAAGTTGGGGACAAATCGACATTCGTAGCCAAATCTAATGGTGCTTGAAGCGTTGTAGCACTCAAAACACCGTCTAGTATCGTCAAACTTATTTCTTGCGTATGAACTATTCCATTTGATTCACCTTCGATTTCTACATCAAAAGTTCCACTTTCAGATGCTGTATTGGAAATTGTCAATGAAGCCGTATTTCCTACTTCGATTGGATTGGTGTCAAATGCGGTAACATATCCAGCTGGCAATCCTGTAACAGATAATGTAATCGGGGTTGTGAAACTACCCAATTCACTTAGTTGAATTGCAATTATAGCATCGTCAGGAGCACATGCTTTAGGCGTTTCATTATTCACAAATAGTGAAAAATCGTTCGTTGAAGGGGTGATAATATTGAAGTTTGTGTTAGAAATATCAAAGAAAATGTTGTCCGCAGCTTCTACTTTTATTCTCGCATCGCTAGTAACAGCATCTGGAATTAATACAACAGCATTTCCATCATTGTTAGTGTTTGATACTAATGTATGTGGGTAAGTTATTCCCCCATCAGTAGATAGCAAGATGTTTACCATTAGGCAATTTACTGGAGCTACATTTGTATTGGCAACATCCCATGTCACCGTAGTAGTAGCCAAAGCTGTTAAGTTTACAGCAGTATTTGGTTCAGTAACCACAAATGGTCCAGCTTGATCTGAAACATCAAAACTAATCTCATCATAGTCAACTCCACCTCCTCCATCTTTGTTATCTCTGGCAACTAATCTAAACCTCAAAGACCTGGTGTAATCTGGCAATATCTCTCCCATTGTACTCGAATTACTGAGAATGTCACTGATTTGAGGGAACAAACGATATGACTCACTCACAGGAGAAAAAGCTCTAAAAAGTGGTGCGTTACCTACTGGTGATCCAGGTGCCCCAGCAGGACCTAAATCAAACTGCTCCCAGCTATAAGTCAAATCATCTCCGTCAGGGTCGGTGGCGCTTCCATCCAATTTGAATGGCGTACTTATTGGGATTGTAAATCCTCCCTCTCCTGCGTCTACAATTGGTGCACTATTTCCAGTAAAAGAAACAGCAGCACAGGAATTACCTTGGCTTAAAGTTGTATAAGCAATAATTTGATCAAAACTCTGTGTGTGAAAATAAGCATCACTATTATTTTGAATATTTTGTCCACTGCAAATACCAGCATAAGCCATAATGGTGGTACCACTACCTGGTTCATAAGCAGAGCCACCTGATCTATTACCTCCTGCACAATTTCCAGATGATCCATTGAAAGTGTGATTACCTCCAAACTGATGTCCTATCTCATGGGCCACAAAATCTACGTCATATGGATCACCAACAGGCTGAGATGAACCAGTAATTCCGCTGCCTTTTCTTCCAGTTTGACAAGGAACGCCTAATCCAGCTAATCCACCACCGCCAGTAGAAACGCCATGTCCTATATCATAATTGGCATCTCCAATGATGTCATCAATCTTAGCCTGAACCTCATCAATAAGCGCGTTAGCATCACTATTAGAGAATCCGTCAGTGGCAGCATCTGTAAAAATCAGTTGGTCGGTATTATCAACCAAAACCATTCTAATTGACACCTCTCGTTCGTAAATACCATTGACCCTATTCATGGTTGTTACGATTCCGCTCAGTGCACCTTCTACGGTTCCCCCATGAAAAGCTGTATATTCTCCAGTAGCAGCCACTGCTAATCTGTAAGTTCTTAATTCCGTGCCTGAAGGTTTTTGAACCCCTTTGGCGACCATTTCATTTATTTGCTTGGTTAGCTCTGGGTTGTAATCAATTGGCGCTCCTTCTTGAAATACACCTTTATGCCCTGGAAGAAAATCTCTTTTATAGTAAGATTGGTATTCACCTTTGTTCGTTCGATAAACTGGGTCGATGTATACTGTACCTTTAGGTGTAAACATCATCGCGTGGAATCCACTTGGTGACACATCAAATCGAACTGAAGTTGATGTATTCTTAATACTTGTTCCTACAAATGTTTTAATGTTTGGGAATTTTTCCGCTAGTCTTGCAGACATTACCACAGATTCTTTGATTTGAAATTCATCAACCGTCCCATCAGGCATTGGCAATACAACAGTTGATGATTGTCGTCCCTGTGTTGATTTCAAATTCCCACTCAAAGAATTAAGATCCAGACTGAAATATTTAGCCTTACTGGTTGGAATATCAATTTTTTGAGCACTAGATAATTCCTTCTGAGTGAAAAAATTATTAGTAGTTCTTTGACCATAGACATTGATAGATACCAATGTGAATGCCAAAATTGTATAAAGAATTTTCATATGGTTACTTAACTAATTTATCAATGAATGGATTTCCGCCATTTACTGCATGTATTTTGTCATAAATAATATAAACTGAACTCCCTTTCTCTAAAGGATTGATAAAAAACGTTTGTCCTTCAGCTACAATCATTGCAAAAAACCCGCTTGAGTTTTTATCTATTCTAACTTTTGTAATGCTGTTATCAATCTGTTCTCCCATAAACGACTTAATATTTGGAAACTTAGCTGCCAATCCTGGCGACATTGTTCTGGAGTCTTCAAGTCTTACAGTTATGAATGTTTGCTCAAGCGTAGGTAATGTTACTTGAGGAGCTTTACTTTCATTCAGTTTTTCTTCTAGCAAGGTGCTATTCAGCTCTAAAGTCAAATACTCCTTAGGCAATAAGTCATTTTGCCCTGTTGCTTTGGAAGAAGTAAATTTCCAAAGCTCATTTTTAAAACTACTTACTTTTTGTGTTGTATTACAACTCAATGCAACCAGCATTAATCCCATCCAAATTCGCTGTATCATTCTAATAGTCAAATTATTAAAGCTTACAATATACATACAACTCATTTTACAACCACCCTAGTTGAATGATACTTTTTAAGTACTAAAAGTAACACTGAATTCAAACATTTATATGAAATTGGTATATTAATGATTTATAGGTTATCAATCATTAGAACTTAAATATATGATCGTTGCCATAGGTGGTGTGAGTCGTTCTGGAAAGACCAGACTCACCAAACTCGTCAAGGAAATTTTAGGAGATATAGATGTATTTACCATCTGTCAGGATGACTATGTATTTAACATATCAGATATTCCGAAAATCAGAGAACTGACAGACTGGGAATGCCCTGCTTCAATAGATTTTAACACATTCATAAAAGCAATACAAGAGGCCAAAAAAAATTACACACATGTAATAGTAGAAGGATTTTTGGTCTTTCAAGATTCAGTTCTCAATAAACTTTATGACAAATCAATCTTTATTGAAATCAATCAAGAAATATTTACCTCGCGTAGATTAAGAGATACAAGATGGGAAAATGAACCTAATTGGTATATCGACTATGTCTGGGAAAGTTATTTGAATCATGGAAGGTTACCAAATGATCATAACGCACTCATGCTTGATGGTACCCAAATAATTTCGGAAGAGCAGATCTTAGCCTATCTCAATCAAGATGACTCCTAAATAGTGTTTCTAAGAAAACTCCAACAAACCATGTCATTGCGAGGAACGAAGCAATCTCAATATACTTTATAACTCAGTATGAGGAGATTCTTCACTCCGTTCTGAATGACGATGTAGCGTTTTCTTAGAGACACTAAATAACAACTATTTGAATTTAAAGAGATCATCTACTCCCAATGTTCTATCAACAGTAAATCCTTCGCCATATTTTACTCCAATTGTTCTTCCAAAATCCAGTGCCCTGGCCTCGATACCTTTCATAAATATCTTTGAAGATATATAGGTGTCCTCTTCCTGATTATCCGGATTATAAAATTGAGATTTGAAGGCCATTATCGACTCCATTTTCTTATCCCAGTGTTCTGTCACATCCACTATAAAGTCTGGATGGATGTAGTCGCTTTGCACATAGTGATAGACTGCCTTAGGTCTCCAAGCTTCTTGAGCCAGGCCATTTTCGTCTTTGGTCTCTATTCTTTTTAATCCTGAAAGAAAGGATGCAGTGACAGACACCTCGGACGCTCTTCCATGGTCAGGGTGTCTGTCTTTTGGCGCATTCACGAGTAAAATATGAGGTTTAAACCTTCTTATCTTTTGAATAATCGCCCGCTGATGTGATTCATCGTTTACAAAGAACCCGTCTTTAAACCCTAAATTTTCTCTAACCGCTAGCCCCATCAATTTAGCTGAGTCATTTGCTTCTTGGTTTCTGATTTCAGCCGATCCTCTCGTTCCCAATTCACCTCTGGTGAAATCCACAACGCCTACTTTTTGTCCTTGGGCAATGTGCACTAACAAAGTTCCTGCACAACCCAGTTCTGTATCGTCAGGATGTGCAGCTAAGGCAAGTATATCTAGTTTCATATATTAAATAATTAGCTTTACTAAACCTTTAAGGTTTAGTAAAGCTGAGTCCAATAATTATTCTACTACTTCAAATTCTTTTGCTGCCAAAAATCGTTCAGCATCCAATGCTCCCATACATCCTGTACCAGCTGCAGTAACAGCTTGACGATATACACGGTCAGAGGCATCTCCAGTTACGAATACGCCTTCAATACTAGTCTTAGATGTACCTGGAACTACTTTTAAATAACCAGTATCATCCATTTCTAAGTATTCCTTAAAAATAGCTGTGTTTGGTTTGTGTCCAATAGCTACAAAGAAACCTTTGATAGCTATTTCACTTTTCTCGCCAGTTTTGTTATTGACTATTCTTGCGCCACTCACGCCACCTTCATCACCCAAAACCTCCTCGGTTTCAGAATTCCAAATGACTTCAATATTTGGTGTATTTAACACACGTTGTTGCATAATTTTGGACGCACGCATTTCGTCTCTACGTACAATCAAATATACTTTAGGACAAATATTAGCCAAATATGTGGCCTCTTCAGCAGCTGAATCTCCTGCACCTACTACAGCTACATCCATTCCTTTATAAAAGAATCCATCACAGATAGCACATGCAGATACTCCTTGATTTAGGTACTTTGTCTCTGAATCGAGACCTAGGTATTTCGCACTCGCTCCTGTAGAAATAATAACTGCCTCAGCAGTAATTTCATGTTTATCATCCACAATGGCTTTGTGAGGATAGCTGGAAAAATCTACACTTGTTACCATGCCAAATCTCACCTCAGTATCGAACCTTTCTGCCTGTTTTTGAAAATCCATCATCATTTGTGGGCCATTGATTCCCTCTGGGTATCCTGGGTAGTTCTCCACATCATTAGTAGTGGTCAACTGACCTCCGGGCTCTCCTCCTGTGTACAATACAGGGTTTAATCCAGCTCTGGCTGCATATATGGCTGCAGTATATCCTGATGGTCCAGAACCAATAATTAATACTTTTACATCTTCCTTTGTCATCACTTTTCAATTTTAATAGTTGGGTATTCAAAAATACGATCCTTGTCTAAAGGAAGTCGAATATTTTGATAAAAATAATTTATGAGCTCATAAAAAAAGGTCTCAAATGAGACCCTTTAATATTATTTCAAGACGTAAACACTATTATCCCAAATAAGGTTTCAATGCCTTACTCCTAGAAGTATGTCTTAGTCTTCTTATTGCTTTTTCTTTGATTTGCCTCACTCGTTCTCTTGTCAAGCTAAACTTCTCTCCGATCTCTTCCAAGGTCATTGAATGTTCGCCATTCAGTCCAAAGTAAAGAGAAATTACGTCAGCTTCTCTGTGTGTCAAAGTTGACAATGCTCTCTGAACTTCTCTTCTCAAAGAGTCATTCATCAATCCATCATCTGGCTTATCATCCATGTCATTTTCTAACACGTCCAACAAGCTATTTTCCTCACCTTGCACAAATGGAGCATCCATTGATACGTGACGACCAGAGATCTTCATAGTATCTACCACTTCCGCAGTAGTTACTTCTAATACATCTGCCAATTCATCTGGAGATGGCTCTCTTTCAAATTTTTGCTCTAGTGCAGAGAATGTTTTTGAGATTTTATTCAAAGAACCTACTCTGTTCAGAGGAAGTCTTACAATTCTAGATTGTTCTGCCAATGCCTGAAGGATAGATTGTCTAATCCACCATACTGCATAAGAGATAAACTTAAACCCTCTAGTCTCATCAAATCTTTGTGCGGCTTTGATCAATCCTAAGTTTCCTTCGTTGATCAAATCACCCAATGATAAACCTTGGTTTTGATACTGCTTAGCAACAGATACCACAAATCGAAGGTTAGCCTTAGTAAGCTTTTCTAGTGCCAACTGATCTCCATCCCTAATTCGTTTCGCTAAATCTACCTCTTCATCAGGAGTCAATAGGTCGACTTTACCTATTTCCTGAAGGTATTTATCCAACGACTGGCTTTCCCTGTTGGTAATCTGCTTACTAATTTTTAATTGTCTCATTCAGATCTTTCTAATTTTCCAAAATAACTAAAACGGCAACGTTTATAATACACCAAATAGTTTCCTAATCCTAGGATTAGGAAACTTAATGAGTCTTATGCTTCTGTTTCCTTCTTCTCAGGTTTAGGAAGCAATACTTTTCTAGACAGTCTAAATTTACCTGTCTTCTTATCAACTTCAACTAACTTCACTTGTACTTCTTCACCAACTTCCATTACACCATCCATCTTTTCAACTCTTTCCCATTTGATCTCAGAGATGTGTAACAAACCATCCTTACCTGGCATAAATTCAATAAATGCACCAAATGGCATGATTGATTTAACTGTACCCGTGTAAACTTCTCCTACATCAGGAACAGCAACGATTGCCTTCACTCTACTTACTGCATTGTCCATTGCATCTTTGTCAACTGCAAATATCGAGACTTTACCTTTGTTCTCTATTTCCTCGATTACTACAGTAGCACCTGTTTCTTTCTGGATTTCCTGTATTACTTTTCCACCAGGCCCGATTACAGCACCGATCATTTCCTTGTCTATCATGATGATCACTGATCTTGGCGCATTTGGTTTCAAGTCTGCATTAGGAGCAGTCATTGTCTTAGACATTTCGCCCAATATGTGATCTCTACCTTCTTTCGCTTGAAGCAATGCTTTTTTCAACACTTCGTTAGAAAGTCCATCAACTTTGATATCCATCTGACAAGCAGTGATTCCTTTGGCAGTACCTGTTACTTTGAAGTCCATGTCTCCCAAGTGATCTTCATCCCCCAAGATATCTGAAAGTATCGCGTAGTCACCAGTCTCTGGATCCGATATCATCCCCATTGCGATTCCTGATACAGGAGCTGCTATCTGAATACCAGCATCCATCAATGCCAATGATCCAGCACAAACTGTTGCCATTGACGAAGAACCATTCGATTCTAAGATGTCAGATACGATTCTTATTGTATATGGATTGTCTTCTCCCTGAGGAAGAACTTGCTTCAATGCCCTGTAAGCCAAGTTACCATGTCCTACTTCTCTACGAGCTGGTCCTCTGTTAGGCTTTACTTCACCAGTAGAAAATCCTGGGAAGTTGTAGTGTAAGAAGAACTTATTATATCCAGAATGAACAGCTCCATCAACCATTTGCTCGTCCATCTTAGTACCCAAGGTTACTGTACTCAATGATTGAGTTTCTCCTCTAGTGAATACTGATGATCCGTGTGCAGATGGCAAATAGTTAACTTCTGACCAGATATTTCTGATTTCATTAAGTTTTCTACCGTCCAATCTTTTGCTTTCTTTCAATACTAAGTCACGGCTGGCTTTCTTAGCAACGCCTCCAAAGTACTTGTTGACTAATCCTAGATCCACTTCGTGATCTTCAGGCAATGCAGCAATGTAGTCGTCTTTGACAGCAGTAATTGCCTGCTTACGTTCGTCTTTATTTTTGATCTGCTGAGCAACTACAGCATATACTTTATCATAAAGTGATGACATCAATTCAGCCTTAAGCTCATCGTCATTTACTTCGTGATTGTATTCTCTTTTTTCTGCCTTACCTACTGCTTCAGCCAATTCAATTTGAACTTGACATTGCGTTTTGATAGCTGCGTGAGCGACTTCCAGTGCTTCGATCATGTCGTCCTCATTGACTTCTTTCATCTCTCCTTCTACCATCATGATGTTCTCCATAGTAGCAGCCACGATGATATCCAGGTCAGATTCAAGTTGCTGAGCTTTCGAAGGATTTACTATGTACTTTCCATCTACTCTTACTACTCTTGTTTCAGAGATAGGTCCTGCAAATGGAATATCTGACACTGACAATGCAGCTGATGCTGCCAATGCTGCTAATGCATCTGGCAATGCTTCCGGATCAACAGAGATCAATGAGATCGCAATCTGTGTATCTGCGTGATAATCACTTGGGAATAGTGGTCTGATCGCTCTATCTACAAGACGACAGATAAGAATTTCGTAGTCAGATAATCTACTTTCTCTTTTCAAAAATCCACCAGGTATTTTTCCTGATGAAGCGAATTTCTCTTGGTAGTCAACAGAAAGTGGTAAAAAATCCACACCTTCTTTTGCCTTTAGTGAAGACACAACAGTAGCTAGCAACATGGTGTTGCCCATTTTTACTACTACTGACCCATCTGCTTGTTTGGCTAATTTCCCTGTTTCGATAGACACTTCGCGTCCATCAGGAAGATTAAATGATTTCGTGATTACGTTTTGTAACATATATATTTAGTTTAAAAATATGTATTAGGAGATGATGGGGTGTGATCAGTAACCTAATAGATAGGAGAAAAGAGAGGGAATCCACAGTGAATTCCCTCCTTATTAATTATTTTCTGATTCCGAGTTCAGCAATGATTGCTCTGTAACGCTCGATATCTATTTTAGCTAAGTAGTCAAGTAATCTTCTTCTCTTACCTACTAGTGTCAACAATCCTTGTTGTGTTGAATAGTCTTTTCTGTTGTTTTTCAAGTGATCAGTTAAGTGCTTGATACGGTAAGAAAAAAGCGCGATTTGAGATTCTGGAGAGCCAGTATCTGTTTTTGCTTTTGACCGACCATGATTCCCAAAGATTTCTTCTTTTTTGTCTTTTGATAAATACATGATTAGCGAATAATTTATTTGATATTAAAATTGAACGGCAAAGGTAAGCATCATTCCAACAACCCCCAAATCTTTAATAGCTTTTACAGAGAATTATCCTTTATTTTTGTAATTTACCTTTGATTTTATCCAAAATCACATTGTAAAAGTCAGCGTCAAACAATCTGGCATCATTTCGCGCCTGCCTCAAAAAGAATAGTCCAACAGGTAGCAGAATAATATTTGCCATCCAAACTCCAAGCAGTGGGTCAATAAAACCAGCTTTCGCCTGTTTTTCCCCGAGCATGCCGAGTACGTAAAAAACAATAAAAAAGAATATCGAAATCAAAACAGGTATTCCAAGGCCACCTTTTTTAATAATCGCACCTAAAGGAGCCCCTATCAAAAACATCACTAAACAGGCAAATGAGTTCGAAATGATCTTGTGCCATTGTACCTCGAAAACATACCTATCCAAATTAGTTTTCTCCATTCTTGTCGCGCTGCTTTGAATTTTACTCTTCATCTGACGTACTCGATTGATAGTGGTACTAAGTACCTTTTTATCAACCTCTTTATCAACTACGAATTTCATTAGTTTTGCTTCCTTTTCTTCGACAGAAAGCCCCTGCTTTTTCACGGGCTTTTTTACTACTGGAACAATCGCCTCATTTAATTCCTCTTTGTCAACCTTTTTGATGGCTGTCTTCACTGTTTGACTTTTATCTGCATTCACCCTTTTAGTGATTTTACGTGGTTTTTTTTTGAGTTGAGTTATTTTAGCATTCGAAGTGTCCTTTTGCTTTATTTGTGATATTCTAGCATCTTTAATATTCTTGATTCCTTTATTTTTAGCACTCAGAACCGAGAGAGAATCATCTAACCTTCGTTTCTTAGATGTCTGATTAGGCTTGATGACAGGTTGTTTTATTACCTTTTCTTCCAGATAATCTTTCATATCTGCCCTCACTGGCACTATAGAGTCATCTCTTATCATTTTTTCTTTTAGTCTCTTTTCCTTTGCTAGAGAATCTTTCAAATTCTCTAGCTCTCGCAATTCTCTAGATAGTGGCATCCTGTCCTTATTAAGATACTTCAAACTCCCTTTCGTACTCTCAAAAGCCGTAAGCTTATGTTCTACTACATCTTGACGAAGTGAATCCATGTCCTCTCTTAGCTCGGATAGATTTCTCATAATTCTATTTCCAGAAAACAAATCTTGATCTGTTCTTGTCATCCCAAAAGATGATAAATCTAGAACGATCTTACTTTTTTCAAACTGTATCCGTGACAGTGATTCTGCTCTACTTTTCGAATTCCTGGATGAAACAGTTTTCGCATTTGATTGCCCTTCTATGTAGCTATGTCCACTGTACAACTCCAGTACTAAATATTGATCATTGAGCACAGTGTACATTCTACCAGAATCAGCAATGGTTACTTTTTTATTACCATTTTTATCTCGATGATCATAAATAATTGCATCCCAAATCTCTCCCGTCTCTGGATCTTTCTTGTTGACTTTAATACTTAAATCAGGTATGCCATTATAAAACGCCCCTTCTTTCAGATCCAGTGCTGGTTTTTTCTGCTTGATATCATACAACAAACTGTAAGCATTAAGTGCTGCTTTTGGAACAAAATAGTTGTTGGAATAGAATGCTAACACAGTCAAGCCAATAACAAATATGAAGATAGGCCATATGGCTCGCAAGAGAGAGATACCAGCACTCTTGATAGCTGTGAGTTCAAAGTGTTCTCCTAAATTCCCAAAAGTCATCAATGAAGAAAGTAATACCGCTAAAGGTATCGCTATTGGTGTCATGAAGATACTGAAATCAAACATCAGGTTTCCCAGCACAATCAATCCAATATCCTTCCCAATAATGTCATCAAAATACTTCAACATATGCTGGGTCAGCAGTATGAACACCACTACCAAAAAGGTAAGTATGAATGGCCCTATAAAAGAGGATAAGATAAGCTTATCTAGCTTCTTCATTTTTTATGATAAATCTATTTGCTGTTGAAAGCAAAAAAGAAGCCAAAAGTATAAAAAAGAAATGAATAAAATTTATCCTCCAACAGTTTCTTTGAGGTTATCTACGAGTCCTTGCCATAGATCATGAGACTCTTCTTCATCATCCATATCTGAGTAGTCGGTAATGGATATATAAACGGATTCAGTTAACTCACTTTTCTCTAGTCGAATTTCAAAATAAGCTACATCTTCATCCTCCTTCAAAAATTCAAATTTCACAAAATGGTTTATACGATGTGAAATCATTTTTGCTTTATGGTCTTCTCCCTCCCATATGAAATTGAAATTTTTATCTTCGTCCAATGTAACATCATCTGCAAACCATTGTGCCAAACCACTTGCCGTACTTATATATGAATACAGCATCTTATTGGATGCATTAATATCGAATTCTGCTTTGAATAATGTCTTGCTCATGCTTCCTGTCTTTAGTCGTTGATAATATAGAGCATTTTTATGATACGAACAACCGAAATAATTTAATGCGCTTTAATTAATTTGTTTGTATCAATTTGACCTTGAACAATGAGCATTTTGTAGCTACAAATATTTTTTCTCAAGTCCATTTGGAAAGTTTATATATCAATATCATCTTTGCACTCCCAAATCCCGTGGCGAGGCAGCCTGCCTGTCGGCAGACAGGTTCAGTTGGTTACCCGCCAGTACCGAAGAGTACTTTCGGGTGGGAGCGCAGGATTCATAACCCTGAGGTTGCAATTGTATGTGGCTTTATGGCGAGGTAGCTCAGTTGGTTAGAGCGCAGGATTCATAACCCTGAGGTCGGGAGTTCAAATCTCCCTCTCGCTACTTATAAACACGGTTAAGTACAATGTATGTTAAGTACTTGCCGTGTTTTATCAATTTACACTAAAGAGTCTTTTCCCTTTAAGCGGCTCTATCAACTCTTTTTTAAATAGTGTCTCTAAGAAAACTCCAATAAGCCATGTCATTGCGAGGGACGAAGCAATCTCAATATGCTTTGTAACTCAGTATGAGGAGATTCTTCACTCCGTTCTGAATGACGATGTAGCGTTTTCTTAGAGACACTAAATACATAATGATCTTCAGCTACCTTATCATTACTGTGTTTTCATTTTTTACCCTTGTCCCCTAGAATCTTCACAACCCTAGTAACATATGTTTTTCTCAGGTATCGAAAATTTTGCCAGTAAATGATCGCATATTTTAAACCTGACAAAGAAGTCTTGAATCCTGCGATAAGAGGATGAGGCTTCTACATCAGGTGAGAAATTTAAAGCAACTTCTGTTAGGTTTACTGTTCGTACACGGATTAATGAAGCCATAAACAGCGTAATGAATTTTGCTCTTGCTTTATTATACCGAGTTCTTGGTGAAGTTTTTTTGGTAAATTAGACATTAAATTCTACTGTCGTCCGAGTAAATTTTAAAAGGGGCAAAAATGTTTGATTATACTCAAATTTCAAGCTTTTTACTTCACAATGAAAAACACCCCTCTGTGTCTCCCCTCAAGGGGAGAATCGCGACTATCCCCTTGAGGGGATTATAGGGGTGTATCCCCTTGAGGGGATTATAGGGGTGTATCCCCTTGAGGGGATTATAGGGGTGTATCCCCTTGAGGGGATTATAGGGGTGTTTTTCTCACAGAAATAAATACAGCATGTTTTTTACTCGGACGACAGTAATTAAATTCATTGATTTGGGGTTTTAAGGGTGATAGTATGTGTTTCGAAAAACAATACTAACACCTTTTACCTCAAGTTATTTTTCTTCGAGTACTGTGCCAAATTATATACAGGCTCATTGAATTTCGGACTTGGAATCAACCAAAAGTTCGAAGAGAAGGAAGGTGGTCTTGAGACTTCGATTTACTAACAGCACCGTTTGGGAAACCAAGGAGTGGAGAGCATCAAAGC
>Ga0209634_1000522_pt1 | contig 29920 bp, 50 predicted proteins | sample LinPmetageLP40_FD_184043 | JGI IMG/M metagenome (GOLD analysis project Ga0209634, IMG submission 184043) | Marine viral communities from the Pacific Ocean - LP-40 (SPAdes) (version 2) | ecosystem: Environmental > Aquatic > Marine > Oceanic | place: Pacific Ocean | collected 2010-08-26 | reverse complement strand
TAGAAATTTTAATTAAAAAAATGATGTTAGGCGATAAAGAAGCAGAGAAGAAACTTATAAACAACTATGGTATGACTCAGAACGATATCAAAAGAATTAAGAAGTATCGTTATAGTCAGTATAAAAAATAGGTTGACAGAACTTGTAGTTGTGCTATTATATAATAGTAAGTTAAACAAAAGGAGAGTTAAATGGGTATGAGTAGTTTCGTTTTAGATGCAGAAGAAAAGTTTTGGGATAAGGTTTACAATAAAATAACTGAGTCAGAACACATTTCAGAAGCAATGAGTTTTGCAGTTGAACTTGGTAAAACAGAAGTTCCAAATTTAACCACTGAGTCCATTGAAGAAGTCGTTAGCGAAGGCTGGGACGAAGTTTGGTCAGAATATAGAGTTTAAGGGAGAATGAAGATGAATATATTTAAAATACTTCAAGCCGTTATAGTTGTAGCCTTAATAGGCTTTTCCTCTGTTGCACAAGCAACAGATATTGCAACTGCTGAAAAGATGATTGGCATCTATAGTAAGGCAGTTGGCAAACAACAAGATGCTATAGACTTGTATACTAAATTAGGCTGGACACATAAACTGCCAAAGAGTGAAAAGAAACTTGCAAAGTATCAATTGAGTCTGGATCTTTATGAGGCTATACTTGCTGATTTAACAAAGCCTGCGATAAATATTGTTGAAGAAACTGTTGTCGAATCCGTCGACACTACTACTAAAGAAACTGTGGAGGATAACAACAATGAAACTATCACAGAGACTACAGATGTCGTTAGTGAGAAGACTAGCGATGCCAAAGAAGAAAGCACCGAAAGTAGTACAGACAAAACCTCAGAACAAGATAAGACTACAGAAAAAGAAGACACTACTGAAGTAGTTGTTGAAGAAACTACAGAGGTTGTAGTTGAAGAAGTAGTTGAACAACCAGTTGAAAAGCCAGTCGTTGTTATAAAGACTGACGAATTCCATTCAGCAGGCACATATGGACTTAATATAATAAATGCGGACAAGGCTTATGAAAGAGGCTTTACGGGTAAAAACAGTATCATTATTATTGCTGATAGTGGTGCTAATGTTAATCATATAGATCTCAAAAATCAAATTATAGGTACTAAAAACTTTATGGACGGTAGCAGTGATGTTACTGATAACGTAGGGCATGGTACCCATGTGGCAGGTATTGCTGGTGCTGAAAAGAACGATAACGGTATGCACGGTGTAGCATATGGATCTAAACTGTTAATTGCTAAAGTAACAGACAATAGATCATATAGTGATCTATTTGCAATGGATGCCGCTAAGTGGGGTAGAGAAAAAGGTGCAGTAGTTATTAACGTTAGTGCTAACACTACAAGGTTTGACAGTAACTGGAGAAGAAGTTTAGTTGACTTAGGTGATGGCAACTACTATAGTAATCATTACTTTTATGGTGTTAATGGATATAACGGAGCATTGCAAGATGCAGTTAAATGGAAAGAAGCACTAGGTAACGAAATGGTTCTTGTTAGAGCTGCAGGTAATGGTTATTATGATTATGCCGCAGGTGGTAATCAATTAGCAACTGCAACTGATACTAATGGTAACTTAATACTAGATGGTCAAATGATTATTGTAGGAAACTATAATGGTAGTGGAGTCAATGGTGCTAAAGCAGGTAATGTATGTGTAACTTATGTTGATGGTGTATGTAAAGATGCCGCAAAGGTAAGTGACTTTTATATTGTTGCTCCTGGTGTTTGGAATAGTACAGGTGCTGATGGTGGTTACAATATACAAGGTGGAACTAGTATGGCGGCTCCGGCAGTGTCAGGTGCTATTGCAATCTTACATGAGATGTGGCCACATATGAAAGGTAAGAACCTTGTGCAACTTGTATTACAATCTGCTAATAAAGATCTTCCTAACTACAAAGTTGAAACTTATGGACATGGTTTGCTAGACTTAGATGCGGCAACACGACCAGTTGGATTCATAGGTATACCTACTACAGGTAGAACAGATGGAAACAAAGCACAGTTATCAGGTGCTATGGCTGGTAATCTTGTTAGCAGTAAAGAATTACAGAGTGTTATGGTTTTAGATGGCTATGAAAGAGATTACTACATTGATCTTAGTGAAGTAATATCAATTGACACTAGAGCAAATAGTATTTCAACTGAATATGGTGTTACTAACTTTTATGCAGGTTACGGTGATATTGATAAGAGACTTAGTTTCTTAACTTACAATATTAATGAAGAAGGTACATTTACTTGGAACCCAGGCTTTACACAAGAAACACAGACTTACTTAGGTAATCAACAAAGTGGTGTATATGGTAACTTAGAAAGTAGTAGTACAACTTATGCAAACTTTAACTATGCTGATACATTTGGTAGTGTTAAGTTGTTTGGACAGTTTGGATTTGGTGTTACTAATGCAGACTTTGATATAAGTGATACAATGTTAAAAAGTGCAAATGCTATGTACTCAACAACATGGACACTTGGTGCAGAAAAGAATGGCTTTGGTGCTTTTGTTAGTCAACCTATTAACATTGAAAGTGCAGAGATGACATTTAGTGTACCTACAAACAGAACTGTAAATGGTGCAGTAGTAAATGAAGATCAAACTATTAACTTTAAAAGTGAAAGAGAGATTGACTTTACTGCATATTACAAGTATAATGTAGATAACATTTCGTTTAAAACATATGTAGAACAAAGAACAGGTGCTATAGATGGACAAGGAGTTGGATTTGATGTTGCATACAGATGGTAATGAAGAAGATAGAGTACCCGGTGCTATTGAAAGAGTGTACAGTGTTACAATCAATGGCAAGAACGATTGTGTAATTATGACAGAAGAAGAGTCAAGTCTAATTACACTAAAGTTTGATGGCGTTACAGATTTTGAAATGTATGACATGACTGCACGACACGGAATGTTACCAAAGCACTTGCACAAGTTACAAAGAGAGCAAGACTCTATGCCAGAAGGAGTTTCGTGGCTAGGAGAGAAACCACCAAGTGCAACATGGATCAAAGGTATAGGTCCTGGACAGTTTGGTGGTGCTTCTAAAATGATTTGGGAGTTTGAAGACTTAATAGGAGACAAATATGTTTAAAAAATTAATGAACGCCATAGGACGTTATAGAGTAATACTTGATACTGAAAACAAAGAGCCTTACTTAGAACGTTACTATTTATTTTTAAAGGAAAGAAGTACTTTTCCATTTAACATATTCCTACACAAGTTTCTTAAAAGTGATCCTGAGGAGTTACACGATCATCCTTGGAACTACAGAACTTTAGTTATAAAAGGTGGTTATTGGGAAACAACTCCAAAAGGAAAGTTTTGGAGAGGTGTTGGACACTACAGAATGTGCGAAGCAGAAAGTTTCCACAGAGTAGAAGTAGAGCCCGGAGTTGCATGTTGGACAATCTTCATGCCCGGTAAACAAAGACGTAATTGGGGTTTTGATGCACAAGGAACCTGGATTAGAAACGATGAATTTTTGGAGGCAAGACGTGACAAAAAGTTATACAATTAAACCGGACTTCCTTAACACTGATAGTGTTATGGTTCCTATTCCGGAAGAGTTATTAGAAATACTACATTGGGATATTGATACTAAACTTTATATGCGATATAGAGATGGTGAAATTATAGTTTCTAAAACTGATTATAGTGATGAGAATGTTAACGAAAACATCGAAGCATACTATAATGAAATTGGCAATGCTGGTTGTTAATGAGCAGTAGAATAACAGAAAGAATGAAAGAGTTGTGTCAGCCTATTGAGCAACAAATTCTAATGTGTGATGATAAGGAAGATGTTTTAATGATGGCTTGTGCTATGTTGCAACATGTTAAAACAATGTTAGATTCACAAATTGGTGTAGATGGACGTAAACAAATATTGGAGAGTGCAAACAATGACTAAGGACGAACTAGCAGAATGGGGTTTAAGCCAAATGAAAAAGTATGGTATTAAACAACCTGAAACATATACACAAGAAGAACTGAAAGAAGTTTGTCCCGAAGTTCCTAGTAAAAAACGAAACATTAAAATGTTAGATGAGGATGATGGCTACCATGATTAAAAAACACTACTATAGTTGGCAAGACATTGACAATGCAGTAAACAAAATTGTTACTGATATGTATATTGATATGTGGAAGCCTGATTACATTGTTGGACTTACTAGAGGTGGACTACCACTAGCAGTTAGTCTTAGTAACAAAATTGATGTACCAATGGAAACACTTAACGTAACTTTCCGTGACGGTGTAAATGCTGAAAGTAACAAAAAAATGGCCGAAGATGCATTTGGACACTTTCAACAAGGACATGGACAAGAAGGAAAAAACATTTTAATCATTGATGACATTAATGATACTGGTGCAACATTCCAATGGATTAAACATGATTGGGAAAAACTTCATAACGATAAGAATGGTGTTATGGGTGACAGTAGCAGTTGGGATACCGTATGGGGAAAGAATGTCCGCTTTGCAGTACTAACAGAAAATTTAAGCAGTGAATTTAGTTTAGTTGATTACTGGGTTCACGAAGTCAACAAAGCCGAAGAAGATGTTTGGCTAGTCTATCCATGGGAGATGTAAATGCAATTTGAAAAAGATAAAATTATAGAGCAGTTGCTCAATAACGAAATGGTAATTACTTTTAACAAAGTTAACGGCGATGAACGAGTTATGACTTGTACACTAAAGCCAGAGTTATTGCCAGCACAAAAAGTAACTGAAAATAAAAAAGAACCAAGTGTAAAACAACTTGAGAACATTGGTGTTTATGATCTTAATGCTAATGCATGGCGTAGTTTTAAAGTAGCAAATGTTACCAATGTTCAAGTAGCCGATGATGCATACGAGCAACTTAACGAGATTATTAAACGTCCAATACGTTACTTCCAATTTGAACTTGGTGGCTACGGTGGTGAGAGTGTTTATGCTAAAGTTAGTAAAGAAGCATATGAATTTTGGTCAAGAAAAGATTTAGATTTTAATCTTGAAGACTATGTTTTTGATGCAGAAGATTTTATTGAACAAAACGATATTCCAGAAGCAGCAAACTTTCTTTATAATAAAGAAGATGATTACTATCAAGAATGGTTTGAACTAGAAAATGAACTTGAACATAGTTACGGTGCAGAATATAATAACACTTGGATCACTGTAGAAGAAACTGATACTGAAGAATTCAGTAGTGAAACATTACAAGATGTTATGAGTGGAATTGATCTTACTGCACTCGTTGAAGAACATGACATTGATGTTGATAGTGATCAATTTGATTTAGATCAGTTTGCTGATGACGATGGTAATAACTATGTTCTCTATGCTATGAGTATGGAAAAGGGTGGTTTCTTTAGTACGACTATTGAAAGTACAACAGGAGACTTTGATCCTAAGCAACTAAAGTTTAGTACTATAGAAATGCCAAACGGTGATGAAATAATTACTGGAGTTGAATACAAAGGTGAAGAACTTGATGGCTTAGGTAACGGAGACACCAGAGGCAAAGGTTACACTGCTGATGTTTGGAATTACTAAATAGAAGTATGAAGAATCTTACAAATGATCAATATGCAGGTACTTCCAAATCACTAGATAATTTTTGTATTGGCCACTGGGTAGTGTCAGATAGTTTTACTGCTGGCACTGATTCTCCTATTGGCTGGCGACAAGCAAAGAACATGAGAGATCATGTTATACTTGAGTTTGCTAGAGTAACTAATAATCGTGTTAGTCAAGTTGTAGACAAAGATATATATGAAGTTGTAGCAAAAGCAATAGCAACTAAAAAAAGATATCTGTTTGTTATTCGTGATTATACTTTTAAAATTGGACAACTAATACCTCAGTTAACTAAGTTTGTTGAAGAAGATTTAGGTGACGCAGTTATTGTAGGACACCTTCTGGATTGGAAAGACCAATATTATGAAATACACCACCAAGCATTTATACTAGACTTGGAGTGGTATATTACTGCCGGTAAGCCTCCATTTAAAGATGGCTTTAAGAAAGGCTCATGGCAGGCAACAGACGTTGAGCGATCTGTAGAGAACTTTCATGCTCCAGAAAGAGATCATACTCCAATGTGGATTAAGTCTAAAGGTACACTTAGAACTTATAATAAATGGAGGCATGGTGCCTTGGTAGTTGCACAGGCAATGAAGTTTAACAGAACTGTTAAACCATTTCCACCTTATGTAAGAGATGCAAAAACATATCTGTATCCAGAACTTAAAGATGAACACTATAGGCACTTCCAGAACTATTTAGAAAATATGGCAGGCCATCAGTTCTTTGCAGTTAACACAGAATCAATATGGAAAGACGCACCTGGTGATAGTTACGATATGATGTTTGTTCCTGCTAGTGGAGTTATTCCTATAGTAGCACCTTACATTAATAAACTAAACGTAGGCGGACACTTGTGTATATTTGATAACAGTCCTATAAGCATACGTTATGCACAGTACTTAGATCAGTGGCAAGGTCCTACACAAGATCTTGAATTGTATATTAACAAGTTTATACATGATTATAATGAGTTTGATTATGTTGGTACACAAGACCAAATCTCTAAAACAAAACAATGGATAGATGATTTAGGTATTGAGTTTACTAATTGGTTTGCAACTGCAAGACCTTATATAAGAAGAACAACACAACTTATTAACTTTATGTATTTTGAACAATACAAACGTATGATAGATCAGAACATTGAAAACTTTAGGCATCAGTATCCAGAAGCAAAACACATTAAAATTTATATAAATATAAGTAATATATTCCATTACCCACCTAACTCATTTATTTTTAGTTTGAGATATAGGACAGAGGTACTTAACCAAATATTAAATTATAACAAGTCATTAGAAAACGTAACTATAGATTGTACTTACGTTGGACTTGATAAACCAGACAACTTACTACAAGCACTGGACTACAAGGAACATTAATGTTATTAGATACAGTTAATACATTTATAGACAACCAGCAACAAAACTTTTCTCACATGCAGTTTGCAAAACATGACATTGATTGGTCAATGCCTAAAGCAGATTTGTTTGATTGGATACAAAATAAAAGCAACTGGCCTACACTTAAAATGAATGTAGACTTTCCGCTGAAAGATGTACAAGAAGAACTACTACAACTAGACAAGTATTGGGTTCCTCATAGAGACAACGATAGTGATGGTTGGGAAAGTATGTGTATACATGGACAAAGTGCAGATCATACTAGTGGCTGGACTGACGAGTTACCTGACTACTACTGGACTGAAATATCAAACGAATGTCCTCTTACAGTGCAATGGTTACAAGATGTTTGGACCTTTAGAGGTTATGATCGTGTTAGGTTTATGAAACTTAAACCTGGTGGATATATTGCACCACATCAAGATAAACCGCAACGTAAACTTAGTGCATTTAATATTAGTATACACGAGCCCGAAGGACATCATTTTGCACAAGACGATGCAGGACTAGTTCCGTGGCAAGAAGGCGATATTAGAATGATTGATATTGGTCGGTTACACAGTCTACGAAACGCAGGTACAGAAGATAGAATACACATGATTATACATGGACAATACAGCGGACAAACTGTACAAGATATTATTGATAGTTTCCGTCTTGAAAGCAATAAAGAACTTGACAAGCAACCTAAATAGTGTTATAGTATATTTACTAAAGTGGTCTTTGTGTTCGACCCACTCTAAACATTCCGCACACTCCATTCAACTAGGAGTAAAATAAATGGCTTATTATTCAACTAAAACATATGGACATCAAATTGGTTTGAGTGCTGTGTTTAGACAACCACATGCAGATCATTCACATTGTAGTTTTCTACATGGATATAGTTTAGGATTCAAATTTACATTTGGTGCAAGTGAACTAGATAACAAAAACTGGGCAGTAGACTTTGGCGGCTTAAAGCCACTTAAACAATGGCTAGAAGATAACTTTGATCATAAAGTTGTACTAGATATTAACGATCCACACTTAGATAAATTTAAAATGTTAGAAGAAGATGGACTTGCTGAACTAGTATTACTAGATGGTGTGGGTGCAGAGATGTTTGCCAAACATGCATATGATTTTGCAGACAAACTAATTAAAGAAGCAACAGATGGAAGATGTTGGGTAGACTCAGTTGAGTGTGCAGAACATGGCGCTAATAGTGCCATCTATCAACCTTATTCTGTTACAAAGACATACACCAAGTAACTATGTCTATCATGCCGGTAATGTCATTTCCAACACACAAGAGATTTGGAAGATTAGATCTAGAGTTTTGTTTAGAACAAGCTCATTGGATCATGAAAAATATCCCAGTAACTGAACAAACAGAACTACGTCGCGTTTGGAGATTTCATAAAGAAAGTGCAGTACCTTTGATACATGAAGCACAATTACATATTAATAAAATTACTAAAGGGTTTGAAGAAGCATACAGACGTAGTCCGTCAACATTGTTCTTTCTGCTTACTGAAACACTTAAAGATGCAGATGATCCAGTTTGGTTTAAAGATAAAGTTAGTCAAGGACAAATGCATTTTAGTATTGAAGGCGGAAGTAATATTGATATTGATGATGGCATTAAAATTAAAAACATAACAGTACCAGACGGCACCGTTTGGTTTCTTAACAGTTCACAGTATATGCATCGACCAGTTGATGTTAACGGAGCAAGTAGAATAGAAATGTTTGCACCTATTAGTCAACAGTTGAGTTATACTGCAGACAAGATGCTACAAGTTGTAGACAACAAGTGGAAGTACTTAAAACATACTTAGGGAGATCACAGATGTTAGAAAAACAATTAGGACCTTTTGCAAATTCAGTTAATCGTGTTGACGAAACTGTTGTACGAAAAGAAGTTACAACATACAGAAACAAAGATGGATTAGTATACAAAGACTGTGCAATAAGAACGTATACTGCAAACGGTGATTACCACGATAGTGTATCAAGTGTAGTAGTTTCTACTATTTTATTTTAAAGGCAACACATGGCAGTAATAGCAATATTTGGAGTTGGATTCGTAGGCAGTACTGTTGCTGACTACTTAGAACGACAAGACAATAAAATTATTAGAGTAGATATTAATTTACATCCAGACATAGATCCAATTAAATCAATTGAAGAATGTGATGGTGTAATTATATGTGTTCCTACTCCTTGCAATGAAGATGGCACTTGTGATGATAGTATTGTAAAAACAGTACTAACTCTTGCTAAAAACAAAAAGAATATACTACTTAAAAGTACAGTAACTTATGATTGTATGGCAGACTATCCACAACAAGTAGTTTACAATCCAGAGTTCTTACGTGAAGCAACTGCAAAGAAAGACTTTGCAAATCAGCAACAATTAGTTTTTGGTGCCGAAGATGAAGATTGTATAGACTTTTGGGCAGAGTTGTTTGGCAACTTAGAGTGTGATGTTATTAAAACAAACAGAACAACTGCAAGTATGATCAAGTATGTACACAATGGTTGGTTGGCTACAAAGGTTGCCTTCTTTCATGAACTGTTTAAACATGCACCAAAGGATATGAATTATAGCACAGTTACAAAAACACTTTCAAGGATGCCTACTATAGGACCAAGTCATATGATTGTTCCAAACTTAGATGGTACATTAGGATACGGTGGATCATGTTTTCCAAAAGACATAAAAGCCTTGACAAATGTGCTAGAACATAGTATACTAAAACAAGTTAATAGCACAAACAGAGGTTTAAATGAAACTAAGGTATAGTGAAGCATTTTATAGTGTACAAGGCGAAGGCAAGTATGTAGGAGTACCTAGTGTATTTCTTCGTACATTTGGTTGTAACTTTCGTTGTATGAACTTTGGCTTAGGTAAAAACGAACCTAGCAGAGCAGAGAAACATGAACAAGGACAAAGATACAATCAAGAAGTAAAAGATTTAATTGATGCAGGTGTACATGAAACTACTAAAGTATTTGAAGACTTGCCAATTATACACACAGGTTGCGACACTTATGCAAGTATCTATCCTGAGTTTAAACACTTTAACAGACAAGCAGAAGTTGAAGAAGTAGTAGAACATCTACTTAGTTTAACTCCTGAAGGCAAATGGACAATGGATAACGGACAAGATGTGCATCTTATCCTTACTGGTGGTGAACCTTTATTAGCCTGGCAAAAATTATATATAGAACTATTCGAACATCCACGTATGAAGGACTTAAAAAATGTTACATTTGAAACAAATACTACACAAATGCTCCACAAAGATTTCAAGGAGTACCTCAACAATCAGTCAAGGATTAGAGTCACTTGGTCTTGCTCCGCAAAGTTATCAGTTTCTGGAGAGTCTAAAGCAGACTGCATTAAGCCTGATGTGGCTAGGGATTATGCTAGTGTATCTGGCAGTAACATTTATCTTAAATTTGTCGTGGGCGATAGGGCTGATATTGAAGAGGCTGGTAGAGCTGTTGAAGATTACCGTATGGCAGGCCTCGAGTGTCCAGTATATTGTATGCCGCTTGGAGGACGTAGTGAAGAGTATAATCTCAACGTTCAAGAGGTTGCTGAAGTTTGTATGGAACGGGGCTGGAGATTTACCCCTAGATTACATATCTCCTTATTCGGAAACGCCTGGGGTACCTAAGGTAAATCAAGTAAACCCAAAAGTAGAAAAAGCAAACAAGGCACCTATTGATATAGATCGCCTTCGTAAAAAAGGAATGTAAATGCATAGAGTATCAGCATACTGGAAAAATAAATCTGTAACTAGATTGTTTAGATGTGTATACGATGCCATTGAATTCAAAGATGTTATGGATGCAAACTATCCAGAAAAAGTTAAATTTGAAAAAGGAGTATTTTCAATGAGAGAATGGATATATGATTGTTGGACAGTAGTGATGGATGATAAACGTAATCCATTAAGTGCTATCCCAGACACGAGTGTTAGGCACATGGTTATGCAAGTGCTGGCATGGATGTGGTGTATCACATTTGCTTTACTAGTAGGCAGTTGGACTGTGTTCACTATTAGTGCAGTAGCTCACGTATTCTTAATTGCGGCTATTGTAATTACTGTAGGTACATTTGAAACTGCTAAACGTAATCCACAAGTATTTAATTATGTTTACCATACACCTAGCAGAGCAAGAGTAATGTGGTATAATGGTAAAAAGATTAAACTAGATAAAAACGATCCTGGAGGTGAACATGAGTGAGTATGATAAACTTTGGTTAAAAGCAATGCTTAGTTGCTTAGATCATGAAGGTAAAATGATTCCATACTTTTGGAGAAAGAACAAGGAGACAGATAAATGAAACAAGGAAACTATATCTTTACTAGCGAAAGTGTAAGTAAAGGACACCCTGATAAAGTAGCAGATCAAATTAGTGATGCACTAGTTGATGCTGGTTTAAAAGCAGGCGATGAAACAACTAGAGTAGCAGTTGAAACTTTAGTTACAACAAACTATGTTGTACTAGCCGGTGAAGTTAAAAACTTTAATGTAAGTACAGATGAAGTACAAGAGATTGTTCGTAACAAAGTTAAAGACATTGGCTACGAGCAGGATGGCTTTCATTGGCAAAAACTAACCATTGATGACAAAACAATTAACAATCAGTTACACTCGCAGAGTAGTGATATTGGATTAGGTACAGATGACTTTGGTGCAGGCGATCAAGGCATTATGTTTGGATATGCAAGTAATGACAACGAAGCATACATGCCAGCACCTATTTACTATTCACATGAGATTCTAAAGAAACTAGATGAAATGCGATCAGATGGATACAAGTATATGTTGCCTGATGCTAAGAGTCAAGTAAGTGTGCAGTACGAAGGTGGTGAACCTAAACGTATTGATCAAATTGTTATTTCACATCAACACACAGAAGGCTTCCAACACAGTATTAAAATGCCATTGAAGGCAGCCGCTGAAGAAGTACTAGGAGATCTAATAGATGACAAGACTATATTCCATCTTAATCCTACTGGCAATTTTGTTATTGGTGGACCAGATGGTGACACTGGCCTCACCGGACGTAAAATCATTGTTGATACCTATGGAGGTTTTGCTCCTCATGGTGGCGGTGCATTTAGCGGGAAAGATCCTACTAAAGTAGACAGAAGTGCAGCCTACATGGCACGTTGGTTAGCAAAGAACGTAGTAGCAGATGATATGGCAGACTGGTGTAACATTCAACTGTCTTATGCTATTGGAGTTAAAGAACCTACTAGCATTTATATAGACTCAAACGGACATAACAGAACTATTCAAAAGTTTATTCTAGACAATATCGACCTTACACCAAAAGGTATTATTGATAGATTTGATATGTTTAACTTTTATGACTACAGTGAAAACTGTGTATATGGACACTTTGGTAACAAAGATGTACCATGGGAAAGGATTGGTTGGTAATGGTTGATCCACAAGTAGAACAACTAGCAGACAAATTAGTAGAACAAGTCAAAGATTTAAATAATACATGGCTAGAACTACAAAACCATAACGTTAGTGCATCACTTATAATTGATGGTGGGTACTCTAATGACTCTGTACAAACATTAAAGATACACAATATTAAGCAGATTGTTGAGTACTTAAATACGAGTAGCCAGTGATTAACAATAAAATAGATCGCAAAGAGGCATACAGAATATTCTATATGGTCAAGGGACATATAGATATTAGTGAAAAAACTGCAAGAGAATGTTATGACAACTATTTTAAAAGATGTTGGTATAACTTAGAATCTTGGACAAGAGAAGATGCATTCTTAGAATTATGGAGACAAAGACATGGCGAATGAAACATGGAACAAAATTAAAAAAGCAGTACTTGGTGACAAAAAGTCTATTAAGAAGAAAACTGTAACGACTAACAAGAGTGCTAAAGAAATTGCAACTGAAAAAGGTGAGCCGTATATTGAAGTTCTTAGTTTAGACATTGATGCTAAGAATCCAGTACAAGGTGCATTTGAATTAGAATGGAACGATTACTTTGTTAAGGAACTTAGAGCCAAAGGCTTCCAAGGTGAAACTGATGAAGATATCATTGACATTTGGTTTCAGCAAATCTGTAGAAACATTGCTATTAACGAATGGGAAAACTCTCCGGAGAATCCAGGACCATCTAAGTTTGTTACAAGAACAGACTTAGGCGATGGTAAGTCAGAGATTAGTTAATGCTGTTTATCAACATTGGAGATGGATACAGTAGCGGTTGTTGTACAGGAAGTAGATACTTTACTGCTGAAGACGACCCAGGCTTTAATGGAGCCGCTCCACTAGTTGAACACCCTGCAAGTCGTCCGGGTAGTTTTGTTAACCAATTAGCAGAAGTATACAAAGCAAAGCCGTTGACGTTTGCTAGGCACAGAACTACTATAGAAGAAACATTAGACTTACTTGATGAACTTAAAAAATTACTTGCAAGTTCAGGAGAGCAAAAGATAATGTTTTTTGGTATGCCTGATTTGTACAGTATAATCAAAGATGATCAGTACTTGTTACTTGATGGATTAGACGAAGTAGACTTTGACGAGTATGCTGACTTATGTGCTAACAGAGAACAACAAGACTTAACTAAAAAGAAAAAACAAATTGAACACTACTTTAAACAGATAAGTAAGTTAGTAGACAAAGTTATACTTTATAGAACAACCAGTGAACCAGTAAAACTTAAACTACCCCGCAATGTAATCAACACCAACTTAAACATTGTAGACAAGTTACGAGAAACGTATAAGCCTTATAACAGAGGTTACTTTGATACTCATGCTTACAGTTCACTTAAAAAAGAATTTTTAAAACTATTATGACACAGTTCAATATCTTTAGTATAGGAAATCATATCAGCAACGGTGCTGGTACTATTACCTCAAAAGAAAGCACCAGAGGTGATACACGTTGGAAAAAGTTTATTCAACAACATCCTGATAACCTATATCGTAGTTACACAGATTATATTGCACAGATGCTTGATGCAAATATATATTACTTAGGCAAGACTGATAGTGGCTTTAGACAAATAATTAATGTGTTTAAAAATAGTGTTCCAAATATTAAAAAGAATCACCCTGATGATATTAATCTTTACTTTTTAAACTTATGCGGTGTTCCTTATAATTGGAATAACTTTGACAAAGAAAATAAAAGTATAGAAGATGATACTGCTAGATTAAAACATCAAGTAGATTTTTATAAAGAATTTAACTTAGACTTAGAAGCAATGAACTATCTAATTGATAATCTTAGTCTTATGGGTTGGAACTATAATAATAGACTTGTTATAATTACACCTTCCTTTGAAAACTTGTATCCAATTAGTGAGCATAGTAATTTAGTATCTCTTGAAATTAATAACAAGGCATTTAAGGAACTAGGCAAAATTAATAAACGACCTAAAGGTGATGTACTGTCTGAAGAAGTACAACCTTTCGTTGAAGTAATTGATGCTGACATACAAAAACTACTAATGGGTAGACCCGTTGATAAGCAGTTATCGTATGATGATCAAAAAGAACTTGGAGAAAACCTATATTTCCGGTTGACACAAACCACAGAACTGTTTATAATATAAACTATATAAAACAGTTATAGGTGAATTATGTTTAAATTTACGATACTATTAATAGTACTACTGGCAACAGGTGCATGTAGTACAACCGTTGCAGTAGTAGATGTCGCCGCAACAACTGCCATTTATACTGCAAAGACGGCAGTAAATGTAGTAGACTTAGTAACTCCAAACTTAATCAATAAGGACTAGCATGTCAAAATATCTTCTAGTAGATACAGCAAATACATTTTTTAGAGCAAGGCACATAGCACATAGAGGTGCAGACACTTGGGATAAACTTGGTATTGCAGTACACATTACTCTTAACTCTGTACTTAAAAGTTGGCAACGACAAAAGGCTGATCATGTAGTGTTCGCACTAGAAGGCAGAAGTTTCCGTAAAGATTTATATCCTCCTTACAAAGCAAATCGTAAAGTGGCAAGAGCTGCATTAACAGAACGTGAAGCAGAAGAAGATAAACTATTCTGGGAAACGTTTGATGAACTGTGCAAGTTCTTAAGTGAAACATCTAATTGTAGTGTAGTACAATGCGAGATAGCAGAAGCAGATGATGTTATTGCACGTTGGATTGCTACACATCCTGATGATGAGCATTGTATTGTTAGTAGTGATACAGACTTTATACAACTGTTAGATGAGAACGTACATCAGTACAATGGTATTACACAAGAATTACATACTCTACAAGGCATCTTTAATGACAAAGGTGATAGAGTAATAGATAAGAAAACAAAAGAATACAAGACTATTCCTGATCCTGAATGGTTACTATTTGAAAAATGTATGCGAGGCGATACTAGTGATAACATTTTTAGTGCCTACCCTGGTGTTAGAAAGAAAGGTACTAGTAAGAAAGTTGGATTGCTAGAAGCATTTGCAGATCGTAACAAGAAAGGTTACAACTGGAATAACATGATGTTACAACGTTGGGTTGATCATAATGAAGTTGAGCATAGAGTATTAGATGACTATGAACGTAATAGACAACTAATAGATCTTACTATGCAACCCGTAGAGATTAAACAATATGTTGACGATAAGATACAAGCGTCAATAGACAAGAAGCATAATACTATGGTAGGTGCTAAGTTCCTTAGGTTCTGTGGCAAGTACGAATTAGTTAAACTTGCTGAGCAAGCCGAACGTTATGCTGATTATTTACAAGCAGGATATCCAAAGACATGAGTTACACAATAAAGCCTATCATTGAAAAGAAGTTTTGGATTGTAGAATCCAATGGGCAAAAGTATGGAACACTTCGTACACTTGATGATACTACATTTGAGTTTGCAACTAACGGAGAACTAACCGTTATAAACGAAACTAACTTATTTGCACAATACGGCATTGATGTTGCTAATAGCAAGTCTAACAACGTTATAGAGCCCGTTGTAACGCGGAATACGGAGTATAAGCATATGGATATGCTATACGGCTTTCCAGTTGCTAGTGAGCCTTATAATAGCATCTTTGATGTACAAAAGAAGTTGCCTATGTACACTAAGACTGAAAAGAGTAACAGTTTTCATTGTGCAGGTTACTATGTTATTCAATATGAAAACGGATGGAGCAGAGCATTCTGTCCTAAGATTGTAACACTAAGCAAATATGAACACTTTGGTCCATACAAGACTAAAGAAGATATGTTAGCCAAACTAAGACTAATAAACAGATAGGAGTTTAAAATGGCAGAAGATAAAGATGATATTGGCAAACTAGAAGTGTCAGTAAGAGTACTAGGTAACGAACTAGTAGGACTTAAAATGGTTGTAGATGATTTCAAAATGAAATGGTTAGTCTACGGAGTTGTGACTATTGTTGCACTAGCATGGGCAGGTGGTACATTTGGTCCAGCACTATTTGATATGATGAGTCCATCACAATAAGTGAACAAGTAATGAGTAAAATTACAGAATATGCTGAGGAATTTAGTTTCTTAGATGACGAAGACAGATTAATGCATCTTATTGATTTGGCAAAACGGCCTACTACCTTGCCGGTAGAACTAAGATCAGACAACAATCTTGTTAATGGTTGCATGAGTCAAATTTGGATAGATGTAGGTTTACAAGATCAAACTGTTAATGTATATTATGATAGTGACGCAATGATTACAAAAGGTATTACTAGTGTTGTAGCCGATTGTTTTACAGGACTTAATATTGAAGATGCAAAATTAGTTACAAAGCAAGACTTTGAGGAATTGGGTATTAAGGAATTACTATCTGCACAAAGACGTAATGGCTTAGGCAGTCTAATAGACACCATTAGCAGAAGGATACATAATTTATGATAGCAATAGAAAAGTTTGGTCATCTAGTTAGCAGTAGTAGTCAACAAGGTAAGCAACAAGTAACAATGAGTGTTGCTGATGCCCAGAGTTTAGTTAACGATATTATCGAATTACAGAACAAGGTAATACAAGTTCAGTCTATTGCTGTTGATGCCTTGAGCAAAACAAACGACCCGATCCCAAGTACAGTCGAAGCAGACGCAGGAAAGTTCTAAAATAGTACCATATATTAATTCTTAGATAAATACTACTATAATAAATGGAGTTGATATGAGCAGACCTAAGCCTACTATTTTAGTTGAAAAAGTTGATAAGAGTTACAAGACAGACCAAGTACTTGCAAGTGAAGGTATATGGGCTGTGTTCTATAAAGAACAACCGATTAACCTAAAAAGTTTTAATGCACTAGTAAGTTATGCTAGTCCAAAATATAAGAAAGTTTCTTTTAGTAATCCTGGACATGCGATTAACTTAGCAAAGAAAATGAATGTTATGTTTAAGAGCGAAGATTTTACAGTAGTTCTTCTTAACAGTGGCGAATGCATTTATCCGACAGATTAGATAAAAAACAACTCACGACAGCATTCTTAACTGCTGGCGATATTAACCCAACTCCCGAACAACTCAAACAATTTTATCCTATATGGTGGGCCAACGTTAGAAAAGATGGTGGCTTACGATTAACTGACGACGGCTTTAAGTTTGTAATAAATCACTTAAAACTTGTTAGTTGGTCATACAAATTAGATAGAGATAATATTAAATCCCAAACATTATTAGACTTAGACAAACATATTGATTGTCCATACTGGATAAGCAAAAGCAAAACCAAATTAGTTTTATTCGGTGAAGAAACTGCTGTGCTTATGAATCTATACGGAGGTGATATACATTTGTATCTCTCTAGTACAAAAGCATGGAATTAATTTAAAATAAAAGGTTGACTTATCCCTATAACGTGCTATTATATAATAGTAAGTTAACAAAAAGGAGCCGAACATGGCATATGTAAGTCAAGCAAAAAAACAAGAATTAGCAGTTGGTATTAAAGCAGTTCTTAAAAAGTATAAGATGAAAGGTTCTATTGCAGTTAGACATCATTCAACTTTAGTAGTTAATCTACAAAGTGGTCCAATTGATTTTGATCATAATGATTTTACTAGTGTTAATGTTTACTGGATTGATAGTCATTATACCGGAGTTGCTAAAGACTTTTTAAATGAATTACTAATGGCTATGAAAGGTCCTGAGTGGTTTGATAAATCAGATGCAATGACTGATTACTTTTATGTAAGTCATTACACAGATATTAATGTTGGTAAGTGGAACAAAGATTATGTATTAACTAAGCAGTTAGAGGCTGCTTAGAAAAAGGTTGACATAATAACAAAAGATGTTATTATATAATAGTAAAGTAAAAAAACAGGATTAACTAATAGGAGAATTTACATGTCAGCACTAACAGAAAACAGGACTGTTACTAGCCAAGGCGCAAGAAGATCAATTCTTAAAGCCTTTAGTAAGAAGCGTCCAATCTTTCTTTGGGGACCTGCTGGTATTGGTAAGTCAGAACTAGCACAAGGAATTGTGGATAGTGGAGACTTAGGCAATGCAATGCTTATCGATTTAAGAATGGCACTTATGGAGCCAACAGACATTAAAGGTATTCCTTACTTTAATAAGGACCTTGGTGTTATGGATTGGGCACCGCCAATTGATTTACCAAGTCAAGAACTTGCAGATCAATATGATACTATTGTATTGTTCTTAGACGAACTTAATAGTGCTCCGCAAAGTACACAAGCCGCAGCATATCAACTTGTACTAAATGGTAAAGTTGGAAAGTATGCACTTCCTAAAAACGTTGTAATTATTGCCGCTGGTAATAGAGAAACTGATAAAGGTGTTACTTACAGAATGCCGGCTCCGTTAAGTAATAGATTTGTACACTTGGAAATGAGAGTTGATTATGACTCATGGTTAGAGTGGGCAGTTAACAATAATATCCACAGTGATGTTATTGCACATATTACAGTTCATAAGCAGGACTTGTTTGACTTTGATCCACGTAGTTCAAGTCGTTCGTTTGCAACTCCAAGAAGTTGGACTTTTGTAAGTGACTTGATTGAAGATGGTGACTTGGATAACGAAACACTTGCAGACCTAGTGTCAGGTGCAGTAGGCGAAGGTGTTGGTGTTAAGTTTATGGCTACTATGAAGAACAGTGGTAAACTTCCTAACCCAAGTGACGTACTTGCTGGTAAGGTTAAAGACTTAGATAAGTCAGTTGAGATTAGTGGTAGGTACTCACTTACTGTGTCTATGTGCTACGAACTAAGAGAGCAGTTTGAAAAGTTTGGTAAAAAGGATATTGAAACCTTTCATAAGGCTGCAGATAACTTCTTTAGGTTTATGATGGATAACTTTGAAACTGAAATGGTTGTGCTTGGTGCAAGGGCGGCATTGGTTACTTACAAGATTCCGTTAAGACCTAAGTACTTAAAGAACTACAAAGAGTTCTATGATAGGTTTGGGTCTTATATTAAGGCATCGCATTCCGCAACTTAATCCTGGTTTCGGACTTTACAGTACAGGGCTTCGGCCCTGTACACCTTTAATAAGAAAGATTTACATGTCAAAAATACCCGATAACGAAGTAGAATTATTTTTAAATGACCTAACTGATGAAGATTGGGTTTTTATGCTTGATAAGTTTGGCAGAATGAAAGCAATGATAGTTCCAAGACTTGAAGTAGGAACAGAGATCAACGAAACAGTTATTAATGTGTTTGATGCGATTGATCCAGCAGTACTTGATACAGTAATGGATCTCACTCATGCAGTAGATAACGAACACGAATTAGATAAAGCCTTTGAAGAGTACAAAAAGAAAACTAAAGAAACCTTACATTAAAGGTTGACTTAAATACAAATGATGTTATACTAATTAAGTAAGTTAGAAATTAGGAGATATTTTATGTTTCATATGGCCACAACAACTGCAAATACCAAGTATAAATGTGAAGTAGGATTTGAAACTGATCCTAAACTAGATGCATTGGTACGTGAAAAGTTAATACAAGCTCGTGTTAGTTTGCTTATTAAACAACCGTTTTTTGGTAACTTAGCAACACGTCTTAAACTTATTAATGGTGATGACTGGTTGCCTACTGCCGCTACAGACGGTAGAAACTTTTATTACAATACTAGGTTTGTTAATGAACTTACTGTTGGTGAAACTATGTTCTTATTTGGACATGAAGTATTGCACGTGGTGTATGACCATATGGGTCGTTTTGATGGACGTGATAAACAACTTGCAAACATTGCCGCTGACTATTGTGTTAACGGAGACTTAATAAGAAATGGTATTGGTAGTACGATTACTACTGTAGATATTATTCATGATCGTAAGTATTACGATTGGTCTTTTGAAGAAGTATATGATGACTTGTATGAGAATGCAGAGAAAATTGATATCCAAGACTTACTTGATAAAGTACTTGATGACCACTTAGAAGATGATGGTGGTGCAGGTGAAGATGGACAAGAAGGTAAAGATGGAAATAAAAATGGTAAGCCAGGTAAAGGTCGTCCTAAACTAACTGCTGAAGAGAAGCGACAGATTAAAGAAGAAATGAAAGAGGCAGTTATGAGTGCGGCACAGAGTGCAGGTGCTGGTAACGTTCCGGGTAACATTAAGAGAATGATTGCAGAATGGACTCAGCCAAAAATTGATTGGAGAAGTTTACTTCAACAACAGATTGAAAGTGTTATTAGAAGTGACTTTACTTTTATGAGACCTAACAGAAAGAGTTGGCACATTGATGCAGTTCTTCCTGGTATGGACAATGATGAAAAGGTTGATGTTTGCATTGGTGTAGACATGAGTGGTAGTATTAGTAACACAATGGTTAAAGATTTCTTTAGTGAAATTAAAGGTATTATGGATCAGTATCAAGACTTTAGTATTAAGATTTGGTGCTTTGATACTAGTGTTTATAATCATGCAGAGTTTGATCCTAGTAACATTGATGATTTATTAGAGTATGAGCCAAATGGTGGTGGAGGTACTGACTTTGATGCTAACTGGAACTACATGAAAGATGAAGGCATTGAGCCTAAGAAGTTCATTATGTTTACAGACGGATACCCGTTTGGTAGTTGGGGTGATGAGTTATACTGTGATACTGTTTTTATTATACACGGCAACGATCAAATTGTTCCACCTTTTGGAACTTATGCATACTATGAAGAAGAAGTAAAGAAGGCTGCTTAATGAGAGATATTAATGCATTAAATGTTCTTAATCAACGAAGTGTTGATTTCATTCCTGATCACTTTACTGTGATTGATTATACTGTCGGAATGGAAAGTGCATATCAGGCACCTGCTAAAATGATTGCTAACATTACAGATTGGATATTTAATAAACTAGATGGAAGATTCCATGTAGTTAATTGTGGTATTGTTCAAAGTAAAACTAATATTAACGAGATGCATTATCTTATTAAAATTGGTTTTGAACAAGCCGAAGAGTCTACATTTTTTTCTTTGGCTTATTCAAGTCCTGAGATGGCTCAGGCAGTTTAGGTGTTGGTGCAATAATGCTTTCGTCTAATGTATCTTTGAATGTGTTTTGTATTTGAATGGCTAATCCATTGCAACCATCTGTACTGCTAAACAAGTGTTCAACAAAATCATTTGCTAAATTTGTATGCCATAAGTTTAATCCAATGGTCTCTGCAGTGTTGGTAAATACACTTGAGCGATACTCAGCAATACGTTTATCAGACCACTTAAACCTTTTTTGTAGCTCGTTTTCTAATCTCATTGATATAGTTACCCATGCAGTCGTTAACGGACCTATACGTTCAAGTGTCCTAGCACTGTTGATACCCATGTCAATAGTATTGACAACTGCCGCAACTTTGTATTGCAAATTATAAGCAACGGCACAACTTGTACTGTTTTTATAATACCCAAATAGCCTGGCTTCAGTCATTTCACTGGCGTTTGCGGTAAAAGATATAAGAAATGACAACATTAATATTAAATTTTTCATCCATGTCTCCTTAGAGAGATAAGTAATAGTAGTAGTTTATTTATACGGAGGACTTAAATGTCAGAAGAAAACTCAATCGAAGAAGAAATTATTGACGATGCAGAAGCACCGGCAACAACAGAAGCACCTGCTGAAGGTACAGAAGCACCCGCTGAAGGTACTATTCCACCAAATACAATAACAGTAAATGATCTAAAAACAATGGTCAGAGTTATTCAAGTTGGAGCAAACAGAGGTGCCTTTAATGCAGAAGAACTTGAACCAGTTGGAGTGTTATACAAGAACATTGTTAACTTTCTAGCCGCATCAGGTCATATTACAATTACACCAGCAGAGGCGTTAGATCCTAATGCAGGTGTTGACGTACCAGCCGCTGAGACAATGCCTGAAGAAATTGAAGGTAGCACTCCAGCACAAGAAGATGGTGCAGAAGAAGAGGAAGTATAATATGAAACATTTAGCAATTCATAATAATAAAAAAGTAGCAGTACTATTTCGTACAGTTCCAGGAGAGCCTACTAATGCTCTTATCGTAGATCACGAACAACTACCAGAGCCTATTAAAAGTAATTTTAAGCAGTGCCTTGAAAGTAAAATTGGACAGAACGCACTTAGTTTAAGCGAAGCCGCTAATCAATTTAGTGTAGCAAATGGTGATAAACTATTAGCCGCATTACATATTGGCAACTACATTGTAAAGGTAGCAACCAAAGATGTTGTACTAACTCCTAATGATAAAACTAATTTACCATTAAACGAGTTAAACAATATTATTGATGGAGCAGGTGGATCCAAACAAGCACCTGTTGTAGAGTCACCTACGCCAATGGCAAGTATTGATATGAACCCTGGTGCTCCAGGTAGCATACCAACTGTCGGTCTTACAGAAGGTGCCAACTCAGTACTGAGCGATGAACAAGTTGCAACTGATTTAAGAAACCAAGCCGCAGGCCTACAAAGAGAAGCAGACAGAATGTTAGCAGACGCAGAAGTATTATCTCCTGCACCACCTAAGAAACGTGGCAGACCCGCTAAAGCAACTGCGTAGAGAAACTTTATAAAACATGACTGAATCAAATGATTGGTTGGCTCGAGTCCTGAGTCGATGGGAAAAACTATTTGACGAAATTGATTACGATAGTTTACCACTTGAACTAGTAGAACGAATGATTCTGCACATGAAAGATGGTCGGGCTATTGATCTCAATATCAAACAAATGGCTGACGAATATAACTTAGACTTTAGAAAGTTTGAGGAAGCCATTGAGATGAGACTCGATGATTTAGAAGAATCTATTAAATATGTTGACTGGTATTTAGATACTGGTAAAGCAGTACAAATTGTAGAGACTGCTACTAACGATACATTAAAGAATATATGATTAAATTAATATTAGCACTAGACGAAGCAGGTGGTATAGGTAAAGATAATACTTTGCCATGGCCACATTGTAGTACTGATTTAAAGCGATTTAAAGCTCTTACAAGCGGTCATGTAGTCGTTATGGGCAGTAACACATGGAATGCAGTAGGCATGCCTAAGCCGTTGCCTAAACGTATTAACTACATTTTAAGTAACAGTATGCAAGAAGCACAAGGTGCCACTGTACTAAGTGGAGATGCATGTGACATTATAAATGGCATATCTAATAAGCACAAGGATTTGGTTACTTGGGTTATTGGTGGTGCTAAAGTTATAGAACAATGTTGGGACATAGTTGACGAGTTTTATATTACTCGTATTCCTAACGATTATAACTGTGATGTTAAAATAGATTTAAGTAAACTTAAAACATTAAGTTTAATTGCAATCGAACATATTGCAGAAGATAATATAACATTTGAAATATATAGGGCGAACAAATGAGTACTGGTATAATATTAGGTTTAGGCTTAGGTTCAATATGTCTTGCATTTTATATAATTCTTAACTTTCCTTATTGGATACACTTACTAGAAAAAAGAAATACGGAGTTTGTTTTTATGAAAAAAGTAATTAAATTTTTCCACAATCCTAACATGGTCATTTGCATTCCAGTATGGTCATTGTATGCATATGGTACATATGTTGTTGTCTTAGATCTAATTAAATGAAACAATATATTGACGCACTAAAACATGTATTAGAACATGGCACTGATGAAGACAGCCGTGCAGGTAATGTTATTCGTACGTTTGGATATCAAATGCGTTTTAACTTACAAGAAGGCTTTCCGGCAGTAACTACAAAGAAACTTGCCTGGAAAAGTGTAGTAGGTGAATTGCTTTGGTTTATTGAAGGCAGTGGAGATAACAAACGACTTGCACAAATTACACATGGTGATCCAAATAAGAACACTATATGGACTGCTAATGCAGAAGCAGACTATTGGAAACCTAAAGCAAACTTTGATGGCGACTTAGGCAGAGTGTATGGTGTACAATGGCGTGACTGGAGAGGTGTTGATCAGTTTGCAAAACTGTTAGACAACATTAAAACAGATCCTTATAGTCGACGACATATATTAAGTGCATGGAATGTAGATGAGCTAGATCAAATGGCTTTACCTCCTTGCCATACCTTTAGTCAATTTTATGTTAGCAAAGGAAAACTAAGTTGTCAACTGTATCAACGTAGTGCAGACATGTTCTTAGGTGTTCCGTTTAACATTGCAAGTTATAGTTTACTAACTCATATCATTGCAAAGGAAGTAGGATTAGATGTTGGAGAGTTTGTACACACCTTTGGCGACTTGCATATTTACAAAGATCATTTAGATGTTGTAGAGGAACAAATTAAAAGAGTTCCGCATACATTACCTAAGTTAGAGATAAATACTAGCAAGAACATCAACGAATATACGTTAACTGATTTCGTATTAACAGACTATAATCCAATGCCAAGTCTAAAAGCAAAGATGGCAGTTTAACTTTACATTATATTAAAGGTGTATAATTTGCACAACACGACTAAATTAATTTTGAATCATACCTTTTGCCACTTAATGTTAATTCCTGGTTTTATGTATGGTGCGGCTTGGATGTGGGCTGCAGGAGTATTTTGGTGGTATGTTATTGCCATTGTGGCAATTAGCGGAGGCTATCATAGATACTATAGTCATAAAAGTTTTGGCGTACCTAAGTGGTATCCGTATGCAGTAAACATTTTAGGAATGTTTGCAGGAGCAGGACCGGCACTAACTTGGGCGGCAACGCATAGACAACATCATGCGTATTCAGACACAGAAAATGATCCACATAGTTATACTAAACGTGGCAAATGGGCAGTATATGTCAACACATGGGGTTATGATGCTGTTATTAAAAGACGTTTTATCAAACGTTACCTAGCAGATAAGATCCTAAAGTTTTTCTATGTAAACTACTTTAAATTAAACGTAGCAATCATTGTAGTGTTTACACTAATTGATCCAATGCTAATGATATTTGGTTATGCATTACCAGTTGTAATTGCCTTTCATGCTTATGGTATACTAAACATTATGGGTCACAAAGGTGCTACACCTACTAATAGTTGGGTTGCAAATATACTTACTGTTGGCGAGGGCTGGCATGAGAATCATCACAAACGTGCGGCAGATTATCGCATAGGACGTAAGTGGTGGCAGTTTGATCCGACTGCATCCTTTATTAGGATGATCAAAACAGACTAGGAGACATCCTTGTTATATAACTTAAATTATGATATTGATTTTAACTTGCTGAAGCGAGATGCAGATGCATGTGAGTATGAACCATTTGTTGATCCACTTACGGAAACTGTAATGCCGTTATGGTTAATGTGTAGAGATGTACAAGGCTATGGACTAGTTGTTAGAGACTTCTTTAAAGATATTTTGTACACCGATGTTAAGCCAAGATTCATTATACAGAAAAAAGGTTTTGTACTTAACTTTCACAAAGACAGAGGCACTAAAAGTGCTATTAACTTTGTGTTAACTACTAGCACAGATCCTATTAGATTTAGAACAGACAGCGGAAGTAATTCATATCAATACAAAATGGCATTGATTGATGTACAAACTGAACATGAAGTTGTAGCCGCAAGAGAAGATAGGTATTTGTTTAAATTATCATTACCTAATATCAATTACAACGAAGCGTTGGAGCGAATACTAGCACATGAGAATTCGAAGTCTTAACGAATATGAAGACAAGTTCTTATACTACATTAACAAATGGAATAAAGAACTAACAAGATACGACGATACAAAATGGTTTGATACTGATCTGCCATGGTGTATACAAAATAGATATAAACAATACGAAGACTGGACCTTTGTAGTAACAGACGACAATGAAGAAGAACTAGTAGGCTTTGCCGCTGTACAAGACTTTGGAAATGATTGTGCTAGAATACTAACAAGGTTATATTATAATCCTAAGTATAGATTAAAGCATGTAGGTTATGATATGAACAATGTAACTCCTGCTAACCTAATCACAAAGCATCAAGTAGAAAAGTTTAAGCATAAGAAACATCTGTTTTGGTCTGTAGAATATATGCGTCGTAGAAAAAACGCAATAAGATTATCACAAAAGTTAAACAACTTTTATGGATACGACTTTAATGTACTACCTGATTTGTACAAAACATATAACAAAGATGAACAAGGTGCTTGGCAAAGTATTAGTTTATACAGTTTAGTTAACGAGCCTTTTCCTTTAGAGGCACTTACGATAAGAGAATGGAAACAAAAATATGAGTAAAGAAAAATTTGATGAACACGCATTTGGCAAAGCAAGAATTAGAGCCAAAGGAACTAGAGGCCCGACCAGACATCACCTAACTTCTTTTAAGCATATTACACAAGCACCTAAAGAAGTAACAGATGAAATTACTCGCATTATGAATGAGATTACAGAAGATGACTTAGGTACTGACAAGTATCAGATATCAAACAGTTATGATCTTAAAGGCTCGTTTAATGCAACAGGTGGTTATAGGCAAGTTTTACTACAAAGAAATACTGTGCCTGGTGCAGACATTAACGAAGAGACTAACTACAATGACTGGAGAGATGACACAGACATTAGTGTAATTAAGAACTTCTTAGAAGATAAATTTGGTACTGTATACAGGGCAAGGATTAGTGTAATGCCTCCAGGGCATGAACTGTTTTGGCATATTGATACTGATACTAGTGTATTATGTAGAATGCAAATTGCCGTTGATGCTGAGAATAGTTCGTTTCAATTTAGAAATAGAATTGAAGGTGAGCGACATTTAGAAATGAAGAATGGTAATATTTACTTTGTAAACACAGGTTGGTCACATAGAGTTGTTAACGAAGAACATTGGCGTGTGGTATTAATATTTGGCATTGAATATAAAGACATTCCAAACAAAGAAGAACTGCATTTATTAGAGGAGAAGTAATGGATAAAAAACCTTTAAACAATATTGGCTATGAATATAACATAGACTTTAATCGTATGTCAAAAGACGAACTGCATGAATTTGGTAGAGCCATACCGGCTGACAATGTTATACTTGTTCGCAAACAAGACTTAACAGAACAAAGATTATTACAAGTATTAGAAACTATTGGCAATGTACTAAAGCCAGATCAGTTCTTTATGCATCCTGATTATCCAGGTTTGTTTCGTGTAACAAACGAACGTAAAGAAGGTGAGAAGATTGGTATCTTTGCAGACAAAGAATTAGATTGGCACTCAAATGGTAACGGTAGAAAGAGTGGCAAAGAGTCATGTGTTTCATTGTACTGTATTAAGCCAGGCGAGAATAGTGTTACAAGTTTTTGCGATACTAGGCAAGCATACTTAGATTTAAGTCAAGAGGATAAAGACTTTTACGATAGTATTGATTGTACTTTTAAGTTTGAGAACGGAACGTTTTATGACTTAGATGAAGACGACAAAGAACTTAAAATGTTTCAAGGTGGTGCTAAAAGTTTTGCTGAAGGTGTAACTAAGCCGTTGGTATATACTCATCCTTATGATAAAGATAAAGGATTATACTTTACGTTTCATTATATTAGAGAGATGTGGGTACGTGGTACAACAGAACTATTAGATAAACAACCTATCTTTGACAAACTAATGGCACACATATTTCAAGACAAGTATATGTATCATCACGATGATTGGCAACCGGGTGACTTTATCTTTATGGATCAGTTCCATAGTATTCACAAACGAAATGCCGTAGAAGGAGATAGGTTCTTATACAGAGCTAGTTTCGATTACGATCACAGTTTTAATATGTAAGTTTTCTTTTTGGGATTTTACTATCCGCACTAGAGACACAACTATTAGATATGCAGGGTGCAGGTTTATCAAATAACTTGAACCCTGTTTCTATATTGCCTAGTGGAGCATCTTGACAACTATAGGAACGTTTAACACTTCCATCAGGCTCACGTATAATGATTCCTTGGTATCCAGCATTGCAACTCCAACCCTTAAACTGATTAAAGTTAAACGCATTGAATCGTTCTGCTTGATCCATATACCATTTTTTACCTTTGCTATCTTCAAACTCAACTTGAAAGTGTTGTGGTACAGACTCTCCTGTATCACTTACTTGTGGTATCTTTCCAAAGTTAGGCTTAGGTCTTTGTACAATTTTTACTTGTTTTGCTTTTGCTTCTGTGTATGCTCTTTGTGGCATACCGTTATGTAACTTAGCTCTCATTTCATCTGTGTAACCATCTACAACTTTACTTGCAGTAGGGTCACTCATTGGCTTTAGTGTTACGTTGATTCCTTGATTGTGAAAGAACAATGCATTGTTATAATACATATCAAATAGTGCAGGTACCATAACCATATTAATTGTTACTTGTACATCATGCTCTTGACATAGTATTAGTTTATCTGCTAACTGTTGCATCTTCTCAGATGTGTTTACATGCTCTACATGTAAACTGCAAGTAATACTGGCTCTATGAAACTTACTTGCATAGTCAACATAAGTTTCAAACCATTTCATATTGCGACTGCAATTTGATGTCATGTGAACAGATGTATAATTAGTATTATGAGCATCATCACTGAGATGCTTGAGTATGTCCAAGTAACCTGGGTGAAAGGTAGGCTCCCCACCACTAAGGCTAAAGTGAAAACTGTTAAAGTTATTCCCACGTGCTTGTTCCTTTATACTGTCTATTGTTTTTAGACAGAGTTCAGTAGGTCTGTGATCCTTACGATCACTTCGTGCATAAGGCCAACAGTAACTACATTTGTAATTACAGAAACGTCCTAACAACCAACTTACTGTAAAGATGTCTCTATACAATAAACTTCGTTGTCCTACACTTACTAAATCATCAAAGGGAATCTTAGTAAAGTCGTATTCGCTCCATTTAAGGTCTGCCATATGTTAGTAACTCTTTATACTTAGGATGTAATTGTGTTATATCAGTTCCTCGTGCTCTATCATATATTGTAATATGATCTTGCCATAAAGTCAAGTGTTTTTTACTATAAGTGAATATATCTAATCCAGTTTGAAACTGTGCTAGATGTTTAGGATTTCTAGGATCTTTAGTAGCAAACTCTATTACATCAGGATGTGCTAGTGCAACTTTGATCTCTTCAGACACAAACTCTTTAAAACTATCAGGCAACACTGATAATGCTACCCATCTAGGACTCCAACATTGATTAATAGTTAATCCTATTCCTCTAAAGTTAGATCGGTTATCAGGTCCACTCTCTAATGCCGTAAGAGCCTTTGCTCTCCTTATATCATATAGTTCAAGATAATATTTTGCTAGTTGAGGTAACCAATCGCGAATAGTAAATGCAGTAGTCACACTCCAAACTAAATTTGTTCCAATGTTAAATGCTTTTAACTTATCACTTGTTACAACTTTAAGTACATTGTTTGTTACTGGTGTCCACTTTGCTGGATGCCTAGTATAGTTATAAGTATCTCCGCAACCATCTAAACTAGCACTCATATTAATAAATTTAAATTGTGG
>Ga0209634_1000519_pt1 | contig 30030 bp, 49 predicted proteins | sample LinPmetageLP40_FD_184043 | JGI IMG/M metagenome (GOLD analysis project Ga0209634, IMG submission 184043) | Marine viral communities from the Pacific Ocean - LP-40 (SPAdes) (version 2) | ecosystem: Environmental > Aquatic > Marine > Oceanic | place: Pacific Ocean | collected 2010-08-26 | reverse complement strand
CAAAGTACAGAACTACAAGTGCGAGAGTCATTGCTCCGCTTACCCACCATAGTTCTCTCACGATGCGTCCAACCAGTCATAGTACATACCTTCCTTCTTTCGTTCTCCGTAAAGGTAAAGACAAAACTCGTTCTCTAGAAAATCCTTGTTCTGTTGTAGATATTCTTCTTTCGAGAGACGTTGCATACCCCAATCATCTCTCTCATTACAGTTGTCAACCCACATAAGGTGAGCCCAACTGTTATACTTGTCTAGCATAATATTATTCTCCCAAGCTCTGCGAGGCCATTGCATTATATCTGCAATTCCGTAAGGTTATGTTCTCTATCAAGATACTTATGTTCAATCTTGACAGGCTTAAATTCTTGTAGTCGATCGAAGATAATCTGTGGATCAAAAGCACCGCAAGTATAAACATCTAACTGTAGCAGTGGTGGGTCTTGTCGATCCCAAACGTGTATCGCAAGATGACTCGTTTCGATAATCACCACACCCGTAGCTCCTTCATTGCCTTCAACTTCGACATATTCAGAGTGCGGACCTGACAGTATTTTCATACCAATCGCTTCGACTGTTTGACGTAGCCACTCGACTACAAATGCTGGAAGTTTCGGTGGTTCTTCTACTTCTGCACGAATAATTAGATGTTTATGTACTAGCATTATTTTCTCCCTCGCTATTCAACTGTTATAGTTGTAAGCTCTCGAATACCATCAAACAGTTCACCAATAGTAGTGTAAACATAAGTTTTGGTAATCCAGTTATCTTGCAAATCTTTACCACCCACTCGGAGGGTAAAACCGTTGTCACAGATTGTAAATTCGTGATTATCATTTACAGTTTCAAATTGTTTATGTATCATTTCTAGTTCCTCTCTAGCCACTCGAAGTGACCTTGTTGCGGATTGAAACGAGCACATTCAGTCTGTGCCGCATCCAATCTCCATGATTTTTGTACTGCTGTAGCCCCGATCATTGATCCTGCAAAGAGGCAGACGGCACAACAGATAAGTGCTGTTAATCTTTCATTTTTCATACTAAAAACTGCTCCAGGTTAGGATCTTCGTAGTTCGGTCCTTTCATGACCTTGCCATCATCTCTGTAGAGAGGTCGTCCATCTTCTCCGAGCTTTGTCATATTGCTGCGATGTACTTCGTTAAAACACTCGTCAAGATCAATGCCAAAAGCATGACCTGCTCCGTACACAACATAAAGAATGTCTGTAAGTGCATCTGCAATCTCGAGCATACTTCTTTTACCAAGTCCATCTCGTAACTCCTGTACTTCTTCGTTAATTAGATCGAGGCGTAGTGCCGCGAGGTTAGTATCGGGCATCTTTGGCATATAGAGTACTTCTTGACCGAAAGCCTCCATAAAGTCACCCACCATTTCAAAGTTTGATATTTTCATTGCTTTTCCTTTTTCCGATTTATGTGTATATTATACTTCTAAATCAGTCTTTTGTCAAGAAACTTTTAAAGTTAGGTACATCATCTAACAAGCCGAGTGTAAGTGTATACTTTTCGTTCAGTACCTCAATTGCTCTTTGTTTTGCAGGTGTAAGTACTTCAAAGGAACCAAAAATTTTCTTTTCATGCGCTAGCTGAGCTTCGTTCTTCTCTTTTCGACCAAAGATTTTATTCCAGTTGTTTTCATACGCTACTCTATCTGTAGTGCGATCTCTATCACCTTTTGACATTATGTTTTTCTCCTATCCTTTTAATTGCCTTGTATTTTTCATCTTCCGTCATGCTCATCCAGTTCGTAATCTCTGCGGGTGTGCGATAACATCCAATACAGTAATTCTCTACGGGGTCGTAAAGACACGTGCCGATGCATGGCGACTTGACTCTACGAGTAGTTCTTTTAGTTTGGTGTTCCATAACTCTTTAAATTCCTCTGACTTTGCATTATCTCTTGCTCTTTGTAGGGATTTAACCCTATCTGCAAGGCTTCTCACAACCATCCTAGCTTCGTAGCGTTGTGTATTATAATCATAAAGCAAGTCACAATGTGAACAATCCACCAGAAAGTACGTATCAAAGCAACAGTATCTGCCTGTGCATCAGTTTCTCCAACCTTCTCTCCGAGGCTCTTTGCCCACACTCTCCATATTTTCTTTCTTACTTTTTTTAAGGCCATTCTGGTTCTAAATATAGTTTTCATCTCTTTTTCTCTGCATCAATAAATACAGCATTTGTAACTGCAATCGGTATAAGTACAGCCAGGTGCAAACCAATCGACAAAGGAATACTGTATCCAAGCCATCCAAAGTAGTAAATTGCGAGAAGTCCAAAGAAACCACACCACATTACAAACAGTGCAAGTAATAAGTACGTTTGCAATACTACGTCAGGAATAAATCTTAATGGATTAAATCTCATATCCATCACTATTCTATACATATTTACTAATTCTTTCATTACCAAGTCCTTATAATATTAATCATTATCATATATACACATACTAGGTTCGAGACTACTATAAAAGTACGAATCATAGAAATTCTATTCTCATTCTGTGCGTCATACCCATCTTCTTCGTCAAACGATCCGAGAGCGTGTTTCCATATTGTCCAAATTTTCTTCATTCCACTGTTCCTCGTACCATTCGTTAAAACCATCAAAATCTTCTTTTAATTCAAATCTTACAGTATCTCCATAGATATCTGTAAAGTTCTTAATATCAAATCTCCACTGAAAGCAGTGCTCTTTGCACCACGAATAAACCTCTGACCGAAGATCAGTATGAGTATGGCTTTCAAAGTAGTTTGCCATGATCCACTTACGCTTGTGGTCAACTATTTCTTGTGGAGTCATTCACGTTCTCCTGCATTTTTTCATACAACTCCCGAGCGTCTTTCTCAGCCCAGTAAGCCTGTTCTCTATCTTGTACAATTAGAAAAGCTCCTGATAAGCAGACAGCAAATCCAATAAGTATAAATACTCCAAATAGTGTCTCTAACATTATACATTCTCCCATAGTAAATCTGTGAGTATGTCCTCGTAGGTATATGCTTCAACTTCCCACGGGGTCTCAGCGTACTCAAGCCCCTCACAGTTAATTGTTTCTTGATTATGTTTCCACACATGGTCAATCATATTGATTTGACCTTTATAGAATTGCTTGGCGTGTACCAGTTCGTGTGCAATGTTGCTAGCAATCTCGTGTGGCTCGTATGCCACCTCTTCTGCATCTTCATACATCCAATGCGTAGCGATGCTGATGGAGGATTCAATGTCGTCACCCATGCAAAAACCAGCGTGACTACCATCCTTGTCAATGTACTTCTTAAATTCAATGTATAGATCATACTTGGCATCTTCAGGAAAAAGTGCCATGATGCATTCGTCAATGAATGTATCGTATTCAGGTAAGTTTTTGCCTTCTGTTTGTACATTTATCATAAATCCTCCAGTTAATATATAATATTATACGCCCTTTCCGGCATTTTGTCAAGACTTATTTTAAGGAAAAAGGGTTCTTTGCCAACTTTTCTTGTCTTTTTCTTTCTCTTGCGACTGCGGCTGCTTTTTTCTTTTGTCTTTTTGTGGTGGGTTTTTCATAGTGTTCTTTTTCTTTGTAGTCAAAAAGTTTATTGCTATCATTAATTTTTCTTTTAAAAATTCGTAACGCTTGCTCAACATTTCCATTACGTACTTTGACATTCATCCATTATCCTCTTTATCTATATAGACCCAGAACGCCAGTAAAGCAAAAACAATTGTCCATTCTACTAATGTCATTATTGAAACCTATATCCTCTCTTACGTAAGTAAGATACTTGATTACGAATAGCCTGTTCAGTTCTTTCGGGTAGCATATTACAAACTTCATCTATGCAAGCATGATAATAATACTTCGCAAGGGTTTTGCGTTCCGTATCTGTCCAAGGCTTTCTCTTATATTTTTTCATGCAAGTATTATATCCGAATGCAAGAACTTTGTCAAGAAATTTTTTTAGGGTAGCCAAAAATTATTCTTGACATTTATCATGTTTTTCAGTATAATTCACACATAAAGAATAGAAAAATATTTGGGGATTGTAAGGATAGTTCTTGACTTATTACCTATATATGCGTATAATAGTCATTCAAAAGTAGAGAAACCAATCCAAAGAAACGGAGAATTTATGTTAGAAGGAGCCATATTTGTATTTTGCTTAATAGGCTGTGGTCTTACTTGCCATGCCCTCGGAAAGCAGGAAGGTATCGAAACTACAATCGAACACCTCGTAGACCATGGAATGTTGGAAGTAGATGAAGAACGAACTTAAACTAACTATAGAACGTGACAAAGATTTGGTACAAATATTTAAAGTCGAAGATGCAAACAACCTGTATCTAGTGACAAAGAATAGATCTGTAGCAGACAAAGTATTTAAACAACTCAAACTCGAATATAAAAAGGAACAAGAAAATGCCAGCTAAATTTAAAGAATCAACAAAAGTATTAGTAAATCGCGAAGCTAAGAAGTACAAAACAGTACATTACTTCATGCACGCAACCAAGACAGAAGAGCTAGTAAGTGCTCTCGAAAGCGGTACTAAACCTAAGCGTATGCAAGCTATTCGCAACGAACTTGTGCGCAGAAAGGTCGCAGTATGAAGAAAGTAGTAGTATATAGTAGAGAAAATTGTGTATATTGTAAAAAAGCGGAAGACGCTTGTACACATTTATGTCTAGTAGATAAAGAATTTACTCATGTAGTTCTAAAACTAGATCAAGACTACACAAAACTTGAGTTCAGAACTATCTTTCCTCAAGCCACTACAGTACCTCAGATCATAGTTGACGGAGTACAGATAGGTGGTTGGAAAGAGTTTGAACCCAAGGTAAAGAATATGATAGGCTAACAACCCGCCTAAATTAAAGTGGTTGAATTAACGTCTACCGAGAGGAGACAAAGTGCGTGCCGAAAGGACGCAAAGGAGTAATAAAATGACTACACAACAGTTATCAATGGCAGATATGCCTAAGTTTTTCTTAGGGTTTGACCGAATGCACGAACAGTTCCTTAACAACAATATTGACAACGGCTATCCTCGTTATAATGTAATAAAGACTGGAGACACAGGCTACTTAATAGAGCTTGCAGTACCAGGATGGGATAAAAATGATCTAGAGATCAGCCTGCATCAAAATACCTTGACTATTAAAGGGATGCGAAAGCAAACGACCAAAGATGAAGAAGTGTACTTGCACAAAGGATTGAGCGGTAAATGTTTTACCAGAACTTTTCAGGTCGGAGAATACATCGAACTAAGAGAAGCATATATGGCAAGAGGCCTACTATGTATCTCAATGGAAGAACGTATTCCTGCTGAAGCCCTACCCAAATACGTAGATATTAAATAGACAAGAGCCAGCATTAGGCTAATTAAGGAGAACTTGAATGCAACGCCTTCGAGACAACAAGACTGTGTGCTACTTTTGTAACACGACAGCCGCAATAATGGCAGTTCTTATGCCAATGACCGTAATATACTTCGCCAGTATAAATTACACACTATAGGAGTGACAAATGGATAGAGAACAAGTACAAAAACAACTAGAGATTGATGAAGGAGTAGTATACGAAGTATACTTAGATCACTTAGGTTATCCAACTTTTGGAATAGGACACCTCATCTTAGATGATGATCCCGAGAACGGGTTTGCCGTTGGGCATTCTGTCGAACCCGAAAGAGTAACCGAAGCGTTTCAAAACGACTTAGATATTTCTATTGATGAGTGCAAAGTTCTTTACTCTGATTGGAACGACTACCCAGGGGAAGTCCAAGAGATACTCGTCAATATGATGTTTAATCTTGGACGTCCTCGACTTACTGGATTTAGAAACATGAAAAAAGCTCTCGACAAATGCGATTGGTCAACAGCCGCAGTTGAAGGGAGAGACTCTAAGTGGTATCGTCAAGTAGGTAACCGAGCTGAAAGATTAATGACTAGGTTAGAGAATGTCTAAAATTTTAATGGGAATTATGGCGGCAATGGCAGTAGGGGGTTACCTTTACTACCAAACCGCTGTAGTACCTATGAAAAATAAATTAGAAGAACAAACCGCAGTAATACTTGCACAAGACCTGCGGGATCAAGAGCAAAAGGCTACAATAGCCGCAATTACAGCAAATGCAGAAAAGACAGCACAAGCAACTGCAGCACTTCAGACACAAAATCAACAGTATGAAGCTGAAATGTCTGAATACTTAGATATTTTTCGTAGACACAACCTTGCAAAGATAGCGAGTGCAAGACCTGGACAAATAGAAACTCGAGCAAATGAAAGAACAAAGGAGGTATTTGATGCTATTGAAGAAGTCAGTAAGCGCATTAGCAATCCTAGCCCTTAGTGGTTGTAGCTTTTTACAACAACCTCCAAGAGAAGTAGAGATTATAACTAAGCCTGTGCAAATAGATATTGTACAGCCAGTTATGCCTCGACCTTTAAACTTAAAAGAACCTAAATGGTACGTAGTTTCGGATAGAAAAATTCCGAAAGAAGAACGTACATACATGGATAAGTTTGAAGAAGATATCAAAAAGAAACACGGAGGAGATCTTGTGTTTGTCGCAATGACAGTTGCAGATTATGAGTTAATGGCTTATAATACACAAGAAATCAAAAGATACATCAGCCAATTGGGCGAAGTAATTGTATATTACAGAGAGGTTACTACTAATGAAAAAGAAGAATCCAGTAGCGAAGTTTCAGAGACAGTTCAATAAAGCCGTTGTTTTCCTAGACCGTAAACGAGAAGAGAAAAAGAACCCTAAAATGATAAACGCAGAATATGTGAGTTTAAAAGACGATGATAGAAATACATAAATCAGCAAAGAAAGTTTTTTCAGAACTAATACTGCCTGCAAGCTCAATAGGCATTCGTATAAAAGTACAGAGTGCAGGCTGTAATGGACACTCTTATGTAATGGAGTGGGCATACAAGCAAGAAGAAGGAGACCACGTGCTTCTAGACCTTCCTGTAACTGTATACATTGATAGTAAGAGTTCAATGTTTTTATTCGGCTCAGAGTTACAGTATAAAGTACAGCAATTTCAAGAAGGTTTTGAATTTGTAAATCCAAACGAAACAAGCAAGTGCGGGTGTGGAGAGAGTTTCTACGTTGCATAGGAACAAGGGATGACAAAATATTTTATCAGTGCTCCCTTTGGAAACTACTTGCAGTATATTAACTTTTTAAGTGATAAGCCAGTAATCAGCGTTACAGGAACTTTCACAGTTAAACCACGTCCGGGTAGAGTTAAACAAATACTTCGTACATTACGATATGTACATACAAAAGAAGGATGGACATGGCGTAATAAATTAGGATTACGTAACCCAGGCATTTTCAAAGGTATAGAAAATACTGCATCGCATAGTATAATGAGTATTTCAAGTTTGGAACCAAATGACTGGCGTATACTTTACGAAATAGTACCCAAGAATATGAGCGTTGAACTTAATATAAGTTGTCCTAATGTAGACGCACATCCAGACTTAACAAAAAGTTTTGCAAAAGACGAACGCAAATGGTGCATTGTAAAAGTACCACCTACAATAACAAACAAACAACTTGACAAAATTGTAGATTTAGGTTATAATCAAGTACACGCAAGTAATACAGTACCAACAAGAAAAGGTGGATTAAGTGGTAAGATCATTATGCCATACACTATTAACATAATTGAATACATGAAAACCACACATCCTCATGTTGAAGTTATTGCCGGTGGAGGAGTAAAAGATAAAGCTAGTGCTGATAGATATATTGACGCTGGAGCAGATCACATAAGTTTAGGAACAGTGTGTTTTACACCATGGAAAGTAAAAAGTATTATAGATGGATAATTTAAATAAGAAGTTACATTGGACTACAACCATAACTGAAAAAGTCGGCATAGGAGAATAAGATGGCATACTCACACAAAGTTATAGATCATTATGAAAATCCTCGTAACGTAGGAGTACTTGACGCAGACGCAAAGAATGTAGGTACTGGTATGGTTGGAGCACCTGCTTGTGGAGATGTGATGCGCCTACAAATACAAGTAAATGACTCAGACATAATTACAGATGCAAAGTTTAAGACCTACGGGTGTGGATCAGCTATAGCATCTAGTTCACTTTTGACAGAGTGGGTAAAAGACAAACACATAGATGAAGCCTATAAAATAAAAAATACTGACTTGGCCACCGAGTTAGCCCTTCCTCCTGTAAAGATTCATTGCTCGGTTCTAGCCGAAGATGCGATTAAGACAGCCATACGCGACCTAAAAGAAAAGCGTGCATAAAATATCTCTTGACAATCACCCCCAACTTTAGTATAATATTCATTCAAATTCAAGGAGCGTAATATGAGTGAAAATACACAACGTCTAAAAAACTTCCCTGTCGAATCATTATCGCCTCATGGCAAGAATGTATTAGCAGCTCAGTTTGTAGTAGACAACTATGCACATTTAGTAGATGAGACAGATACTTTGAATATGTGGGTGAGGGGTTCACAGCAAGTACTAGAACTAGCAAAGAAAGGTTCTTACTTCGAGACACCTCTTGAAGCTGTAAGAAAAAAAGAAGCAGGAATGCTAAAGTGAATTTATTTTATCTCGATGAAGATCTCGACAAATGTGCCGAGTATCATGTAGACAAACATATTGTAAAAATGCCCTTAGAAGTTGCACAGCTTATGTGTACTGCTATCTGGGTAGACGAGCACCTAGGATTTATACCTCGTGCTCTCAATAAAGAAGAGCGAGATCACTTGAATGCCTTGAAGAAAGACATCAAACATCTTCCTCTCGAAGAAAGACCCCTAACACCTTATCTGCCGATGATGTACAACCACCCTTGTACAATTTGGGTACGATCATCGCTAGACAACTTTGAGTGGACACATTGCTATGGTAATGCACTCAATGACGAGTATCACTATCGCTACGGAAAGCAACACAAATCAATCGTAGAAGTAGTAAACAAACTACCTGAGCCACGCAATATGCCAAGACTTGGATTTACCGAGTTCGGGCTTGCAATGCCTGATGAACTCAAAGACTACGACAAACCTATACAGTCCTACAGAGACTACTATCACTTAGACAAAGCAACCTTTGCGAGTTGGTCACATCGAGAAAGACCAGACTGGTGGAATGATGACTATGCAGACTATGAGAAAAGGATAACAGCAAAATGACAATAAAAATGATAGCAACATCACACGATAACTTAATCGAAGAAGTAGCAATGATGGCAAGGGTTTCTAACCCAAGTAATCAACATAATACAGAAACCTCTGAGAAGCTAGTAAAGTATCTAATCAAACACAAACACTGGAGCCCGTTTGAAATGGTTTCTCTTACTTTAGAGATTAATACTACTCGTGACATTGCTCACCAGATAGTAAGACACCGTAGCTTTGCATTTCAAGAGTTCTCTCAGCGGTACGCCGACCCTGCGGCAATGGGCTATCCTTTTGAAATACGAGAAACTCGTCTGCAAGATGAGAAGAATCGTCAGAACAGTGTAGAAACGGACGATGTTTTATTGAATCAGCATTGGATTCAGCAACAGAAAAGAGTTATTGATATAGCAAACTCCGTATACAACTGGGCAATTGAAAACAGTATTGCAAAGGAGCAAGCAAGAGCAGTACTTCCCGAAGGTCTTACGAAAACTAGACTTTATATGGCAGGTACACTAAGATCATGGATTCATTACATTGATGTACGAAGTACTCCAGGTACACAAAAAGAGCATATGGATATTGCTCGCGAGTGTGCGTATGTAATCAATCCAATATTTCCGATGATAAAGGATTTCGTACATGAGCAAAGCACTAGATAAACAAGAAGGTGGATCCCACTATGATCTGCCTATACAACCGCTCGAGTATATTCATGCCAACAGGCTAGGATATATAGAAGGCAACATTATTAAATACGCAACTCGGCATCGTAACAAGAACGGTGCAGAGGATATTAAAAAAATTATTCACTACTGTGAATTACTACTGGAGTTAGAGTATGCGAAAGACAGTGAAGAAGAAGGATTACGAGAACTTATCGAATCAAAACATAGAGAAAGTAATTTCCCTTCTAAACCCCAGTTCTTCAGCCCCACCTTCAACAAAAGCAATAACTAAGAAGGAAGCCTGTGATATACTAAACATAGCCTATAATACTACTCGGCTACAAAAAATTATTGATGATTACAATGAGCAAAAAGCATATACCAAAAAGAGAAAAGCAGGATTGCGTGGACGACCAGCCTCGAATGCAGAGATTGCAGAAGCGTGCTCAAGCTTTCTGGGCGGAGATACTATTAGCGACATATCAAAGAGGTTGTTTCGATCACCCTCTTTTGTGCGAAACATTCTTGAAGAAGTCGGAGTGCCTTCAAGACCGAGCAACAAAGAAGAAAGACTAACTCCGCATTATTTTCCAGACGAGTGTGTAGCTGAAAATTTTAAACTCGGAGAGGTTGCATGGTCATCTACATACCACAGTACAGTCATAGTAAAAGAAAGACTTGATATTGACTGGCTCATAAGCAAGAAAGGTATGGCACAAGTAGACTATGAAAGTAAGTATGGATGTCCTTGCTACTCTATCTACGTAGTACAAAAGATAGACAGTGAAGATACTTATTTTTCGAGTGTACAGTCGGGAGGTTTCTCAGCTTACGCTCCGGCATATGAATTAGGAAAGCTGACACATTTACAAAAGTATGGAGTAAATTTGGAGAGGTTATAAAAAATATTTCTTGACAAGATGGTTATATTTTGACATAATATCTTTTCAAAATATGAGAGGAAGCAAATGGGCGACCGATTTTACAACCAACAACTACAGGCTCTGGGCGACTGCCCAGGAAACAAAAACCCAAATAAAAAGAGGAAACGAAAAGTGGCTTGGGATGACGACAAAAAAGCACAAGCAGTATCAATGTACGAAGAAGCAGAACCAACTCCAGAGACCAGCATGGAGATTGTTAAGGATATTGCAGAAGAATTAGACGAATCACCTAATGGTGTTCGCATGATCTTAACCAAAGCTGGCGTTTATGTTAAGAAAACCCCTGCGGCCAAAAGCTCAGGGTCAACCACAGGAGGAGGCAGTACTCGTGTTTCTAAAGCAGCAGCGGCAGAAGCCCTTGCAGCAGCTTTAGGTGATGCTGGACAACCTGTTGACGAGGAAATTATTGCCAAGTTGACTGGTAAAGCCTCACAATACTTTACTTCTATTATTACAGCAATAAACGAAGCGTAAGTAACTACCCTGCTAGATTCGTCTAGCGGGGTCTTTTTGTATCTATAGAAATCACCTTGTATTAGTAGCATCACAATAATGATTGCTGAAATACTAACCAAGGAGCTATAGTGAAAAAGCAAGAACTGGCACAATTAGTGCACACGTATGGAGATGCCGTTATCACTTACCGTAGCGAACACTCCAAAAAACTAAAGTATAATGTCTGTACTTTGGATTTCTCTACACCCTACATTCAAAAGAAGAAGAACAGGGCAAAGGAAACGGATGACACCCTGCTCTTCTTTTGTTGGGATACAGACTCATACAGATTACTTAGACCTGCAAATGTGTCTAGTGTAGTGCCATTGTCTTCAATCTTAAAGAATGAGGGCAGGTAATGGAACTACATCAAGCCCCAGAAGCATACTCTCGTGTAATTCACTATGATAAAGTTAAAGAGATACAGGTAAGACTTACTATCAATACCTTTCGGGGTGTTGAGTATTTGCATCTCCGCAAGTATTATATGGACTTCGAAGAAGTGTGGAAACCTACCCCTGAGGGTGTAGCAATGCCGCTTGACCTTACCAACTCCAGAGAACTCTTCATGGGATTAGTAGAGATACTATCACTAGCAGAATCAAAAGAAATGGTAGAAGAACACTTTTCAGATTTAATTAAGGATCTGTACAAATAGTTCTTGACAATCTTCCTTAAATTGCGTATAATATCTGTTCTTATTTAGGAGAAGTATATGCAGAAATTTTTAGATAGAGCGAGTACTATGTACTACGAGGGTTATCCTATCATCTCTGATGAAGAGTTTGACCTTCTAGCAGACAAGCATAACTACAATAAAGTGGGATACACTGTTACGGATGCGGTTTCGCATACTTATCAAATGTACTCATTGCAGAAGTGTTTTGATCTGGACAAGGCTCCTCTTGATATTAATTCTTGCGTATGTAGTCCTAAACTAGATGGAGCAGCAGTATCTTTACTATATATAAACGGAAGCCTACAGTTAGCTTTAACTCGTGGTGACGGTATACAAGGTAGAGATATAACTGATAAGATGAGTACCTTAGTCCCTTCGGAGATTAGAGATAGTCGTCTTATCCAAATAACGGGGGAAGTTGTTGCCCCTAGTAGTATTCCGAACTCTCGCAATTTCGCTGCGGGGTCACTCGGTTTAAAAGGTGAAGAAGGACTCCTAGAGTTTCAGACCCGCCCTTTAGTGTTCGTTGCTTATGACGCTACACCTGAACTTTCCGAGCAGTATAGTGGTGCTTTGCGCAGACTAGAACGGCACGGCTTCAATGTTGTAGACCGATTTGATACGAGTGGTTATCCTACTGATGGACTTGTCTATCGGCTTGAGGATAATTTAAAGTATTTGCGCCTCGGACACACTTCTAAACACCCTCGTGGTGCTTTTGCTCTTAAAGAACAGGCACAGGGAGTGGCAACAACACTTATTGATGTAGTGTGGCAACTTGGTAAAAGCGGTGTTGTCAGTCCAGTAGCGATCCTAGATCCTATTGAGATTGGTGGCGCGACTGTATCAAGAGCCACTCTGCACAATATTGAGTATATAAGAGACCTCGACCTAGAGATAGGCTGTGGGGTAGAAGTCATAAGATCGGGGGAAATCATTCCCAGGATTGTTAGACGTGTCGAAAAATAATTCTTGACAGAAACCTTAAATCTGCGTATAATACTTATTCAATTTCAGAGGAAATAACATGACCAAAATCGAAGCCCCAACAAACTGCCCTAGCTGCAGTTCGGTGTTAGATGAAGTCAATTACCTTCTGTATTGTAAAAATCCGCATTGCGGAGAAAAAGTTCTTAAACTCATCGAACACTTTGCTAAGACTCTTAAGATCAAAGGTCTCGGTCCAGCAACTCTTTCTAAGTTGGAAATTGTCTCCCTAGAGGAACTTTATTCCATCTCTTTTGAAGATATCGCTAACCGCATCGGATCTGAGAGACTCGCAGTGAAGTTAGTAGATGAGTTGGAACGCTCAAAAAATGCACCACTGAACATACTTTTATCTGCATTTAGCATACCTCTCATTGGTAAGACTGCATCGGAAAAACTTTCTAAAGTCTGCGAAGACATCGAAGAAATAGACTACGATACTTGCCGTAATGCAGGACTCGGTGAGAAAGCTACAGCTAATTTATTGAAGTGGTTAAACGAAGAATTTTATCAAGTATCCTTGTTACCTTTTAGTTTCAAGTTTGATAAAACACAAACCATAACCCACGGCCAAAGTGTTTGTATTAGTGGTAAACTTACCAGTTACAAAACTAAAGCCGAGGCTCAGAAGAAACTTCAAGAGCTTGGTTATGTTGTCAAACCTAGTTTGACAAAAGATGTCACGATTCTGGTGAACGAAAGCGGAGTAGAATCTGCTAAAACTAAGAAAGCCAGAGAGTCTGGCGTTCAAATCATAACTAACCTTTTAGAATTTATTGGAGAATAAATATCATGGCACTACCTAAGTGGACTGACGAGCGAACAACCGCTCTTACTGATTTTGTCGGTGGCGAAAGCCCCGTATCCCAAGCAACTGTTGCAGAAGCAGCAGCTAACTTGGAAACCTCTACTCGATCTATCTCAAGCAAATTGCGAAAGATGGGACACGATGTAGAGCTAGCTTCTGCGGCTTCTAGCCGAGCGTTTACTGACGCACAAGAAGCAACTCTTGCTGCTTTTGTCTCTGACAATAGCGGAACTTACACTTATGCTGAAATCGCTTCTCATTTTGAAGACGGCGCTTTCTCTGCTAAGTCAATTCAAGGCAAGATCCTTTCTATGGAACTTACTGGCCACGTTAAGCCTGCTCCTAAAGTTGAAGCTGTACGCACGTACTCTCCATCTGAAGAAGAGACTTTTGTATCTATGGTACAAGAGGGAGCTTTCGTTGAAGCTATTGCTAATGCATTAGACCGTTCTGTAAACTCTGTACGTGGTAAAGCTCTTAGCTTGCTCCGTTCAGGTGACATTGATGCTATTCCTCGTCAAGAGACTACTAAAGGCGCTTCTAAGGAAGATCCTTTGGCTGAGTTGAATGACATTGGTAGCATGGGCGTTGACGATATCGCTGAAGCGATTGGTAAAACTGCTCGAGGTGTCAAAACTATGCTTACTCGTAGAGGGCTCTCAGCGGCTGACTATGATGGAGCTGCTAAGAAAGAAAAAGCTTCTGCTTAATTATTTCTAGCTTATAAGAGCAGGCTCTTCGGGGTCTGCTCACTTTTTTTGGATTTGAAATCGGGAGAATTTCATTGAATATCGCAAGTGCTTTGATAAAGCAAGTGCTTACGCTCGGAGACTTTCAGACTTGGAGTGTTACGCATAAGCAATATCTGCCAACGGAGTATCATAGTCTGTATAAGATTATTGATAAACACTCCTCCGATTTTCATAAAATGCCAACGATTGAAGATCTAAAATTTGAGATTCGTGATTCAAGTACTCGTGAAAAACTTTTTGCGATTGAAGCAGTTGAGGTCGATGCCGATCCTAATATGCTTCTTCAGTACTTGAAAAACGAATACACTCAAAAAGAAATTCTGGACTCGCTTGAAGATTATGTAGAACACTCTGTAGCATTCGAGGATGCTCAAGAATCAGTAAACCATCTTCACCAAATCGTACTCGACATTGAGCAGAGAGTTGATTTGGAAGATCCACAGGAGAGTATGCAACGTATTCGCCTGTTCGAACCAGAAGAAGATTTAGCTAAATACGTGCCTCTCGGCCTCAACGAGGAATACGACCACGAGATACAGTTCTCTCCCAGAGATCTAGTAATGGTTGGTGGTAAGCGAGGAGCAGGTAAGTCAGTTATTTGTGCAAACATTGCCAATAATGTTTACAAAAGTGGTAAGTCGGCTATCTATTTCACTATAGAAATGGATAGTCGGTCTATCCTTCAACGATGCTGTTCCATAGCCACAGAAGTTCCCTTTGCCCGTCTTCGTACTAAGAATCTTAGTATTACTGAGTGGGAGAAGGTTGCAGGTTGGTGGGCTGATCGTTTTGTTGCGGGACAAGACCGTTTGAAAGAGTATAAAAGTCATCGTGATTTTGATAAGTTTCATGACAAGTTGCAGGCTGGAGATCTTCTCCCGAATCGACAGCTTGATGTTGTATATGATCCTTCTCTCACACTCTCCAAGATTCGAGCTGAACTTGATAAAAAAGTCAAGGCACTGGATGTTGGAGTTATCATTGTAGACTATATTAACCAAGTAAAACGGTCGAGTCTTCCCTCACGAGGAGGTCAGTATGACTGGACAGAACAGATCGAAGTAAGTAAAGCATTGAAGTCTATGGCACAAGAATATGACTGCACAGTATTCACACCCTATCAAACAGATGCAACTGGAGAAGCTCGTTTCGCTAAAGGTATTCTTGATGCGGCAGATGCCGCGTATACACTTGAAACTTGGGATCACGAAGATGCGTGTATCACCTTGAATTGTGTAAAGATGCGATCAGCCTCCATGAAATCATTCTCATCCACAGTAGACTGGGATAGCCTTAAAATTGGTCCCGAGACTGCCCTTACTCCCAAAGAGAAAGAAGATTCTTCGCATAAAACAGGCGAAGAAATTAATGATCTTTAAAAATAGTTCTTGACATCTTACCTTTTTATGCGTATAATATACGGATAATTGAAAGGAGATAAAGCATATGGCACTTACATTCGGTAGTTTACGACACACTAGCTCAGGTAGAAAGAGAAAGCCCTTACCAAAGGCAAAGCGATACACACCCAAGTTTCAACCCTTAGAAGAAACCACAGTATATCGTAGAGAGACTAAACAGTACAAATCCGTAGATATAAGTAGTATAGATACGACAGTAAATGCCAGACATGAATTAAGCTCAAAGTATACAATTGCACCTGCCTATAACAAAGGTGCATATCAATTAATTAGTAGAGATAACGTACAGGATATCGGTAGATGACAGTAGAAGAGTTACTTACTTCCAGAGGTGTTTATTTTATACCAAAAGGAGGAGATTGTTTAGTGAGCTGTCTTAACCCCGATCATGAGGACAGAAACCCTAGTATGCGTATTGATCGTATAACAGGTATATTTCAGTGTTTCTCATGCGGATTCAAAGGAAATATCTTTACACATTTTGGAGAGAAGGCAAACCACCTACAAGTAAGAAGAGAGTTGTTAAAGAAAAATATTAAATCAAAAAGGTCTGAAAGTATTGGTTTGTCGTTTCCAAGGAATTTAGCTCCCTACACAGGTAACTGGAGGGACATTAAGCCTGAGACTTATAAGAAGTTCGAGGCTTTTCAACACCACGATCCCGATCATATAGGAAGAATAGTATTTCCTGTACGAGATATATCAGGACGTATTGTAGCCTTCAATGGTCGTCATACTACAGGTGGAACACCTAAGTATATGATCTCGCCTGCGGGTGCGAAGATGCCTTTATACCCTATAGTAGAGCCGATACAAGGTTCAGTTATACTAGTAGAAGGTATATTTGATATGATTAATCTACAGGACAAAGGACTCGAGAATGCAGTGTGTTGCTTTGGAACAAAGAATATCAATGAAGATAAGTTACGAATGCTATCAATACAAGGTGTAGATACTATTGACATCTTTTTTGATGGAGATGATGCAGGACAGAATGCTGCAAAAGATGTAAAAGAAATGGCCGAGCGAGTAGGCTTAGCCTCAAGAAATGTATGCCTCAAAGACAGAGATCCTGGGGCATTGCCCATACAAACAGTACAAAAACTAAAGAGTAAATTATATGCCTAAAGTTGCATTAGTAGAAACTAAACCAAGTAGAACTAATTTTAAGAAAGAATTTGATGATGAGTTTGAATTTGACCAGTATCAACTGTGTTCAGATCCAAACATCAAGAAAGTATTAAAACGAGACTGTGACATCGAGATAGACATCGATGCATATGACTGGCTTATTCTCGTGGGAAGTGATGCACTCAAGTACTTCACTCCTGTAAACTCAGTCACAGAATACTCAGGCAAGAAAGTAGAAGAAAAGTTTCTGCCTGTCATAAACCCTGCCATGCTTGCATTTAAGCCAGAAGCTCAACGTACTTGGGATGATTCCAAGAAAAGTATACTTGAGTACATAACTGGTGATAAAGAAGATGTAGTAATTACTACTTACAATGCGTGGGGCATACAAGACACAGAAGAAGCCAACGCTTTCTTTCAAGCAGCTATTGACGCTCCTAGTCCTTATATTGCTCTCGACTCAGAGACAACAGGATTATATCCTCGTGATGGACATATGCTAGGACTTAGTCTTTCCTATGAAAGAGACCGTGGCGCTTATGTAGATACAGAGTGTTTTGATGAAACAACAGAAGCACTACTACAAGAATTATTTGATAAAAAGATAGTAATCTTTCACAATGCAAAGTTCGATATGGCATTCTTTGAGTATCATTTCAACTTTGAGTTTCCTCGCTTCGAGGATACAATGCTACTGCACTATCTCATAGATGAGAATCCAGGTACACATGGTCTAAAGCAGCTAGCAATGAAGTATACAATCTATGGTGACTACGAGAAACCAATGTATGATTGGATAGATAACTATCGTAAACAGAATGGTATACTAAAAAATGATTTCAGTTGGGGAGATATTCCTTTTGACATTATGAAATTATATGCAGGTATGGATGCGGCAGTAACGTATCTAATTTATGAGAAGTTTGTAAAGATCAAACAAAATAAAAGACTTGCAAAAGTATACGACAATATATTAATACCAGGATGTCGTTTCTTAACAGACGTCCAAGATAATGGCGTACCCTTTGACAAACTAAGATTAGTAAAGTCTCAGTCTCTTATGCAAGAGCAGATTGATGAAGCTGTGGTCGATATGTACAAAGAACCTGCCATTCGTAAATTTGAGGAGATCAATGGAAAAGATTTTAACCCTAATAGTACTGTTCAACTTCGTAGTCTTCTGTTCGACTTTGTGGGGCTACGCCCGACTGGTAAACGGACTGGCACGGGAGCGCACTCTACAGATGCAGAAGTACTCGGAGAACTTGCAGAGCAATCACATATCCCCAAACTTATTCTTGAGATACGACAAAAATCCAAAATTAAAAATACTTATTTGGACAAAATCTTACCTCAACTGGATAGAGATAGCAGGTTACGTACAGGTTTTAACCTTCATGGCACTACTAGCGGCAGGCTCAGTTCTAGTGGTAAGCTTAACATGCAACAACTGCCTAGAGATAATCCAATCGTTAAGGGATGTATCAAAGCAGCTCCCGGAAGTAAGATTGTTGCAATGGATTTAACTACTGCGGAAGTGTATGTAGCCGCAGTACTTGCAAAAGATAAAGCACTTATGGACGTATTCAAGTCTGGAGGTAACTTCCACTCTGCAATTGCACACAAAGTATTTAAGTTACCTTGTGAAGTAGCTCAAGTAGCAGAACTATACAGTATGCAAAGACAAGCAGCTAAGGCTGTAACCTTTGGTATTATGTACGGAGCAGGTGCAAATAAGATCAGTGAACAAGTAACAAAAGATAGTGGTAAACCTTTTACTCGTAATGAAGCACAAGAGGTTATTGATGACTACTTTAAAGAGTTCCACAAGCTAAAATCGTGGATAGAAGACAACCAAAAATACATCCAGCAGAACGGGTTTATTTACAGCTTCTTCGGAAGAAAAAGGAGATTACCAAATGTCGCCTCGACAGACAAAGGCATCCAGAGCCATAGCGTTAGGTCTGGTCTTAACTTTTTGGTGCAGTCTGCTGCTAGTGATATTAACCTTCTCGGTGCCATAGACATGAATGCTTGGATAAAAGCAAACAACAAGAAAGCACGTATCTTTGCGTTAGTACACGATTCAATATTAGCAGAAGTACCAGAAGAAGAAATAGAAGAGTATATGGAAAAGCTAGCATCATATATACAAATGGACAGAGGGCTTTCAATTCCAGGAGCTCCCGTAGGCTGTGACTTTGAGATTGTACACGAAGATTACTCTGGCGGTAAGTTCGAGAAAATGTATGGTGATAGGATATAAAAATTTACATAAGCTAGTATTTCCAGTTTTCCTTTTAGATTCGGGAAACTGGGATGCTGGCGATGGTTTACTTTATCTCAATGGTTTGTTGCTCGATGATAAGAATCAGTCAGGAGAGACTCTTGGCGCTCGTAGAGTACAGACACCTCATGGCGGATTGTATGAACTCAAAAAGATGGTTGCATCTCCAAACGGCTTACTAAAACAAAGTACAAAGTATTTTATAGATAATGCAGGACGACCTTTCATATATGAAAAGAGTCTTATGTTACCTCTAAAGTATTTAAAGATCAATAAAGTAGTACGAAAAGATACTGCGGCATTGATATGGGTGAAAGGACATAATGCTCCCTTCACCGTACCACGCCCTCCCGAAGTAGGATATACATGGGCAGGGGTTCTGCATCTACGGGGACTACCTTGGATGCTTTACGAGTATTCTGAAAAGAAACTCAAAGACACAAGAAGAAAAGTATAATATGGCTAAAAGACGTAAAACTCTTGCAGGCGCTAGTTTAGAGTTGCGAGAAATCGACCCCTTAACCAGAAACCAGTTGACAGCATTTGAGTCAACAAAAAACTTAGTCTTACACGGCTTAGCAGGCACAGGTAAAACATTTATATCGTCATACCTTGCCTACGATGACATGGCAAAAGGAGTATACCAAAGCCTTGTCATTATTCGTAGTGCTGTTCCTACTAGAGATATCGGGTTTTTGCCCGGAACAGAAAAAGAAAAGGCTTCTGTATATGAAGAACCTTATAAAGATATAGCAAATGATTTATTCAGTCGAGGAGATGCTTATGAAATTCTCAAGAATAAAGGGCTAGTACACTTTATGACAACTTCTTTTATACGAGGTATAACACTCAGAGACGCTGTAATTATGATAGATGAGTGTCAGAATATGTCGTTCCATGAGCTAGACTCAATCATTACTCGTATTGGCGAGAACTGTAGAGTTATGTTTTGTGGAGACTTTCGACAGGCAGATTTAAAAGCAAACGGACTACAAGATTTTATCAGAGTTCTAAAACGAATGGAGAGATTCACGTTCATAGAATTTGAAGTAGAAGATATTGTACGATCTGATTTTGTAAAACAATACATCATTGCAAAGAACGAACTTAATCTATGAAAGCAGTTATAAGTCACAGAATATATATGGATTGTAGTGCTGAACTACAAGAGGCTATTGATAAAGAGCTTACATATGTAATTCCTTCGCACAACCCACTCGATCCGCCTCAAGTGATTAAAAACATGGGCATAATTCGTAACGGGTTAGTATCTCTACCTATAGGGCGCACGGATTTAATACCAGAGCACTATGAAATAGTAGATAAGCGAGTAAAGAAGTCTGTAGAATTTCCTGAGTTTAAGTTTGAGTTACGACAAAGTCAAAAGGATGTTTATGACGCAATCGAAGACAACTCTATAATTAACGCATGGGTCAGTTGGGGAAAGACTTTTACAGGTTTAGCTATCGCTGGTAAGCTTGGTCAAAAGACACTTGTTGTTACTCACACTGTCCCTCTACGAAATCAGTGGGCAAAAGAGGTAGAAAAAGTCTATGGAATTAAAGCAGGCATCATAGGCAGTGGTCAATTTGATCTTGATGCTCCTATCGTAATTGGGAATACACAAACTTTATACAGAAACGTAGACAAGATTCGTAAAGAGTTTGGGACAGTCATACTAGATGAGATGCATCATGTTAGTAGTCCGACCTTTTCCAAAATACTAGATACAAATTACTGTAGATATAAGATAGGTCTATCGGGGACTATAGAAAGAAAGGATGGTAAACACGTTGTGTTCAGAGATTACTTTGGTAATACTGTTTATAAACCACCAAAAGAAAACTATATGACCCCTGTAGTACACATTGTACCGTCCGATATTCGTTTTATGGATGGTTCAAGAATACCGTGGGCAAACAGAGTAACAAAGTTAGCGAACGATGAAGAGTATAGACACACTGTTTCCATGCTAGCGGCGGCCTACGCCGCAAGAGGGCATAAAGTTCTAGTAGTAAGTGATCGTGTGAGCTTTCTCAAAGCCTGTGCAGAACTTACGGGAGAGAAAGCAGTTTGCGTAACTGGTGACGTTCCGCATGAAGAAAGAGAAGTGCTTGTAGATAAGATTCTGTACGGGGATTCAAATATACTCTATGGAACGCAAGCAATCTTCTCTGAAGGCATATCAGTAGATACACTTAGTTGTTTAATACTTGGTACGCCTGTAAATAACGAGCCCTTGCTCACACAGCTTGTAGGGCGAGTGATTCGTAAAAAGGAAGGTAAGATTGATCCTGTTATCATTGATATACACCTGAAAGGAAATACGGCTCGAAAACAAGCCTCAAATCGTGTCGGGTTCTATATGAAGCAGGGCTGGAACATGAAGTACCTTTAAAAAAATAATTCTTGACAACTTGGTAAAAACAAAGTATAATATATGCTCTTATTTGATTGGAAAAAGGTTTATGATACGGCAGAGGGCAATATTGCTAACTGCAACTTGATAATGGAAATGTTAGTCAATCAACAGATTCCACAAAACAAGTATGATCGTATATATAAATACTCTAATAAAAAATTTACAGGTTCCAGCTTTCTTCTTCACGGAGACTTGCTCCTGTACCACTCCTATAAGTACACATCTAAAGAACTTTGTATCTACTACGCTCTCGCTTCTTTGCGAAGCTACGCAGATTACATAGCTTCTTATAAAACCACACTAGATTCACTGCATTGTCCAGTGCCTCTAGAACAAATTAACGATAACAGGCTACTCATTGTAGATGACCAAGAAATTACATTTATATATGAAGAAGTCACACTGGAGACTATACACTAATGGCACTATCATTTAATAAGCAAACGGGCGGAGCCCAAAAATCATCCATCAATACCTTTCAATACAAAGACGGCGATAACAAAATGCGTATCGTTGGCGACATCTTAGCTCGCTATGTCTACTGGATTCAAGGTGAGAATGGCAAAAATATCCCTATGGAATGTCTATCTTTTGATAGAAATTCTGAGAGATTTAATAATCAAGAAAAGGATTGGGTACGAGAGTACTATCCTGACCTAAAATGTGGCTGGAGCTATGCTACTCAGTGCATTGATAACGGTGAACTCAAAGTAGTAAACCTAAAGAAGAAGTTGTGGGAGCAAATTATTACTGCCGCAGAAGATCTCGGTGATCCTACTGATGCTACTACTGGCTGGGACATTTGTTTCAAGCGAGTAAAGACTGGGCCACTTCCTTACAATGTAGAATATCAGCTACAAGCACTGAAATGCAAGCCTCGTGCGCTTACAGAAGACGAATTAGCATCCATTGCAGACTTGAAGTCTATGGATGATGTTATGTCTCGTCCTACTCCAGATGCTCAAAAAGAGTTGCTTGACAGAGTTCGTAACCACGGTGACGAAACTGATGACGAAGCCTTAGATGCGGAGTTCAATGTAGGATGATTCTCTTCACGGCAGACTGGCACATAAAGCTGGGACAGAAAAATGTACCAGTAAAGTGGGCTACAAACCGTTATAAAATGTTCTTTGAGCAAGTTTATGAACTAGAGAAAGAGTGTGATATGCACATCATCGGTGGAGATCTCTTTGATCGTCTACCGAACATGGAAGAGTTGGAGCTTTACTTCTCGTTTATTCGAGGAGTGAAGATTCCTACTATTATATATGATGGAAACCACGAAGCCACAAAGAAAAATAAAACTTTCTTTACCCAGCTTAAACAGGTTTCACGGGATATCAACCCTCTCATCAATGTAGTAGATATATCCTACGTTGATCATGATCTTGGATATGGTATATTACCTTATGCAGATTTACACAGAAAAGGTGCAATTGAACATTTTAATACGTCACAGCCTTTGTTTACGCACGTCAGAGGAGAGATACCACCACACGTAAAACCGGAAGTCAACTTAGATATGTTCGAAGACTTCCCTGTTGTATTCGCAGGAGACTTGCACTCTCATAGCAATACACAAAGAAATATTGTATACCCAGGTAGTCCAATGACTACTTCATTCCATAGAAATCTAGTAAAGACAGGGTACATACTGATTAATGAGAATGACTGGAGCTGGATGTGGGAAGAGTTTCGTTTACCACAGTTACTTCGAAAGACTGTAACAAGTAGTGAAGAGATGCTTCCAACAGAGTTTGATCACACGATCTACGAGGTAGAAGGGAATATACAAGACTTGGCAGGAGTGAAGAACTCAGAACTTCTTGACAAGAAAGTAGTAAAACGAAAGTCAGAAGCATCTCTTATCATGGATAAAGAGATGACGATACAAGAAGAGTTAATAGAGTATCTAACTTATATACTCGAAATAAACCCTGATAAAATACCAGACATCATAGGAACATACAATGATTACACTACAAACGTTGAAATGGGATAACTGCTTTAGTTATGGTGCTGGTAATGAGTTACAATTAAACGACAATACTGTTACACAGATCCTTGGTACTAATGGGATGGGGAAGTCCTCCATTCCATTAATCATTGAAGAGGCATTGTATAATAAAAACTCAAAAGGTATCAAAAAAGCAGACATTCCCAATCGTTATGTGAATGATGGTTATAACATCTATCTCTCTTTTACGAAAGATGAAGATAGGTATGAAATTACTGTCAACAGAAAGACAAGTATAAAAGTAAAACTCGAAAAGAATAGTATTGATATCTCTAGCCACACGGCTACAAATACATATAAGAATATTCAAGAAGTTCTCGGAGTTGACTTTAAAACATTCTCGCAGTTAGTATATCAAAATACAAATGCGAGTTTGCAGTTTTTAACAGCTACAGATGCAAACCGTAAGAAGTTTCTCATAGACTTGTTACACCTCGAAAAGTACGTTGAATTATTTGATGTATTTAAAAGTGCTTCGAGAGAGGTATCGAATACGTCTGCTACGATAGCAGGGAAGTTAGCAACAGTAGAAAAATGGTTAGAAACAAATAAATTGAGTGATATAACCATACTGCCCATGTTGGATTTAGAAATTGATACATCTGATGATGAGAAGGCTTTAAGTTCTTTAATGGCAGAGATTGAAAATATCTCCGAAAAAAATAAAAAAATTACTACAAATAATCAATACAAGTCACTGCTCGATCAAATCAATATTGCAGAGATACAGAACTCAGTTATAAGAGACTATGAGTCTTATGATGAGTTACAATCAGAGTTAGGATCAGTACAAGCAGTCGCTACGGGTGCTCAACGAACTCTGAAAAAGTTAGAAGAATTAAAAGAAATTTGTCCCACTTGTAAGCAACCTATCGATGTTTCGGCAGAGAAGGCGATGATTGATGTGGAACGCAGAAAGTATGAAGAAGCCTTGGAGAGAATAAGTGAGATTAAACCTCGAATTATACAGATTAAAGAGAACAATGCAGAATTTGAGCGAAACGTCAAAGCGCAGAAGGATTGGGAAGATTTGTTACGATCTTTCGACCAAAGTTTACCTCGAAATATATTGGATAAGTACAAGCTTGACGATGAGTTACAGAATCTTCAAGGTAAACTACAGAAGGCAAAAAGAGACCTCGCAGATAATGCGGCAGAAAATGAAAGACGAACAAAGATAAATACTCGTATTCAAGTTATTCAAGAGCAAACAGCCGAATTTGTCGAACAACAAGAAGAATATGATGGTAAGTTAGCAGGAAACCAAAAGCTAGAGTCAGAGCTTGATATACTCAAGAAGTCTTTTAGCACAAACGGTTTACTTGCATACAAGATAGAAAATCTAGTTGGAGAGCTAGAAGAGATGGCAAATGAGTACTTGGCCGAATTGTCTGATGGTCGCTTTACTCTTGAATTTGTTGTTTCAAACGATAAACTCAATGTAGAAATTACCGATAATGGTAACGTAGTAGATATTCTAGCCCTTTCTTCTGGAGAATTGGCAAGAGTAAACACCGCTACTCTAATAGCAATTCGTAAGCTAATGAGTAGTATTTCAAAGTCTAAAATCAATATACTGTTTTTAGACGAAGTAACCAACGTCCTCGATGATCAAGGAAGGGAGAAACTGGTGGAGGTTCTATTGCGAGAAGATATGAATACCTACATAGTCTCACATGGCTGGTCGCATCCTTTACTCGAGAAAATCGAAGTCGTTAAGGATGGAAACATCAGCATATTGGAGAATTAAATGCAAAAGTTATTAGTACCGCTATGTTTGCTAGGAGCATCTATAGCATCGGCAGAAGTATCAATGAACGCCGGATACGCCACCGAGTATCATTATCGGGGTATCTTTCAAAGTAAAGAATCGTTTAGCGCAGGAGTAGATTTAGATGTTGGAGGTTTGAATGCAGGTATTTGGACCGCTGACGTAGGAGACGGAGCCGAAGTAGATGTATATGGTTCTTATACTTGGGAAATCGAAGATTTAGCATTTTCAGCAGGTATGACAGGTTATTACTATACTGGAGACTTTGACGAGACTTATGAAGAAGTAAATCTAGGTATTGATTATAAGTTTTTATCTCTAGGACATAGTATAGGAACGTGGGATGGAGAAGGTGGTATGGATTATGATTTTACATCCGTAACTGCCGAATGGAATGGTTTTTATAGCACTTATGGAATTTTTGGCAAAGAGTTTGACGGCGACTACATAGAAGCTGGTTATGGCTTATCTTGGCAAGGTTTTGATTGGGGAGTATCGTATATTACAACAGATGAGGAGGACTCTTTTGTTGGCACAATCTCTCGGTCGTTCTAGCATGAGTGCTGGTAGACGTAGGCAATGGTGGAATGTAGTTGAAGGAGCCAAGCTTACGGAGGAATATTGGAGGCACGAATGCGGATATCTCGTTATAAGTGTCGTAAAAAATAGCCGATGTAGTGGATGCGGCATAAGCGAGGAAGAATATGGTAGACTCAAGAGCAAAGGGAGCAAGGGGAGAGTATCTAGTACGTGATATGCTTCGAGAAGCTACCGGATTGAAATTCGAAAGAGTACCTGCCTCGGGTGCTCTCGAATATCTGAAAGGGGACTTATATGTCCCCAATCAGAGAAACTTTTATTGTATAGAGGTAAAAAATTACAGAGATTCACCACTTACGGATAAAATATTCACACAACCAAAGACAAATAATCTTATTCGTTGGTGGAAGAAAATTGTAATACAAGCGGCAGGAGGCGATCAAAAGCCTATGCTATTTTTTAAATATGATCGATCAAAGGTATTTGTAGTAACAGAAATGAAACCAGAAAACACAGATGAGTATCTGTATATTCGGTTCTTGAATTGTTACGTTATACTAGCAGAAGATTGGTTAGCAAGTGAGAAAGTGGAGTTTATAAGTGGCTTTTAATTTTAATGAACGCATTGGAGGTGCCGAAGGCACAACTCTAATCGTAGACGCACTAAACTTAGCTTTTCGCTGGAAACATCAGGGCAGAACAGATTTTCGTGAGCAGTATGTAGAAACAGTAAAATCTCTAGCAAATTCTTACAACTGTGGTAATATAATTATTACAGCAGATTGGGGATCTTCTAGTTATAGAAAAGAGATATTACCAGAGTACAAACAAAATCGAAAAGATAAGTACGCTGAACAAACAGAAGCAGAGAAGCAAGCATTTATTGACTTCTTTGAAGAGTATGAAGAGACTTTAGAGCTGTTATCAGAAGAGTTTGCTGTTCTTCGTTTTAAGGGTGTAGAGGCAGATGATCTTGCTGCCCACCTTGTAAAGCAAAAGAAGCAGTACGGTTTAGATGAAATATGGCTAGTATCAAGTGACCGAGATTGGGATCTATTGATACAAGAAGGAGTAAGTAGATTTTCTTACGTTACTCGAAAAGAAGTAACAATAAACAACTGGAGCGAACACTACAACGTATCACCTGAAGAATATATTTCTTTCAAATGTCTTACAGGCGATAAAGGAGATAACGTCCCAGGAATTAACGGCATAGGCCCGAAGCGAGCAGAACAGCTTATACGAGATTACGGCGATGCAATGAATATATACGATAACATACCTATAGATGGTAGTTATAAGTATATTCAAGAACTAAACCAGAATGCAGAAGTTTTACTAAAAAACTACGAATTGATGGATTTAATAACATATTGCGATGACGCAATCGGAGCAGACAATTTGTCTGATATACAGGAGAGAATGGGCTAATGGACCAATACCAAAGTTTTATTCACAAAAGCCGTTATGCCAGATGGCTAGAAAGTGAAGGTCGTAGAGAGACATGGGACGAAACATGTCACAGATATGTTGACTTCTTTAAAGAAAGAGAGCAGTTGACAGACGATGAAGGACAAGAAATATATGAAGCAATTAATGCTCTAGAGGTAATGCCCTCTATGAGATGTATGATGACAGCAGGCGAAGCGTTGAAACGTGATAACGTTGCAGGCTTTAACTGTAGTTATTTACACATTGATCATCCACGAGCATTCGATGAGCTCATGTATGTATTGATGTGCGGAACTGGAGTAGGTTTCAGTGTAGAACGTAATTTTATTAATAAACTACCCGAAGTAGCTGAAACATTCCACAAAACAAGTTCTACTATTGTAGTAAGTGACAGTAAGCTAGGATGGGCAAGTGCTTTCCGTGAGTTAATTGCTATGCTTTATGCAGGTAAATTACCTCAGTGGGACATGAGCCGAGTACGTCCAGCTGGAGCTAGACTTAAAACTTTTGGTGGTAGAGCAAGTGGACCTGAGCCTTTGATTGATTTATTCCATTTTTGTACAGGAGTATTTCAGAAAGCAGCAGGTCGTAAACTTACAAGTATTGAGTGTCACGATGTAGTATGTAAAATAGCTGACATTGTAGTTGTTGGAGGAGTAAGAAGATCGGCATTGATCAGTCTTTCAAATCTTTCAGATCAACGTATGTCAAAAGCTAAGTCAGGGCAGTGGTGGGTTGACCAAGGTCAGCGTCGCCTAGCAAACAACTCTGTAGCATATACTGAGAAGCCTGATTTTGAAGCATACCTTAACGAGATGCGTAACTTGTATGAAAGTAAAGCAGGAGAAAGAGGACTATTTAGTCGTATAGCCGCACAGAAGATTGCAGCTCGTAATGGTCGTAGAGACCCAGATCAGGACTTTGGTACTAACCCTTGTTCTGAGATTATTCTACGAAGTAATGAGTTTTGTAACCTGTCTGAAGTAGTTGTTCGAGCAGATGACACTCTTGAAACTCTAAAGAAAAAGACTCGTATTGCTACTATTATTGGTACTCTACAATCTACTCTTACTGACTTTAGGTATCTACGGGTGCGCTGGAAGCGTAATACTGAAGAAGAGGCATTGCTTGGAGTAAGTCTTACGGGAATTATGGATCATGCTGTTCTAGGACATGAAAGTCCTCAATTAGAGCAGTGGTTGAACGAAATGAGAGAGGTGTCAATTGAAACAAATAAAGAATGGGCTGCAAAGCTTGGTGTTAATCAGTCTGTGGCTATTACATGCGTTAAGCCTAGTGGCACTGTCTCTCAGCTTGTTGACAGCGCTTCCGGTATTCATCCTCGTTTTTCTAAACACTATATTCGCAGGGTACGTAGCGACAAAAAAGATCCGCTTGCACTCTATATGGAGCAAGCAGGGTTTCCTGTAGAACAAGATGTAATGTCTCCTTCGTCTGTAGTATTTAGTTTTCCTGTAAAAGCTCCTGAAACAAGTACTTGTGTGAAAGAAGTAGGAGCAATGCAACAATTAGGTTTATGGAAAGCATATCAGAATCACTGGTGTGAACATAAGCCGAGTGTGACTGTATATTATACTGATAATGAGTATTTACAAGTTGCACAATGGATTTGGGACAACTTTGATATGTGTTCTGGTATTAGTTTACTACCTACCAGTGACCATGTATATCAACAAGCCCCTTATGAAGATATTGATGAAAATCAATACAACGAGCTAGTGGCGGCTATGCCACAAAACGTAAACTGGGAAGAGCTCTCTCAGTTTGAAAAAGAAGATAACACAACCGGATCACAAGAACTCGCCTGTGTAGGCGGAGCCTGTGAAATTGTATAAAGGACATTATAATGACTGAAGTAACTGAAAACGAAGTACAAACCATCACTATGAACGACAAAGAGTACAAAGTAGATGAAATCTCTGATAAAGCAAAGTATCTAGTATCACAGGTACAAGACATGCAAGCACAAGCAAATCAAACTCGTGCTCGTCTTGACCAAATTGAAGTAGGTATTCAAGGCTTTACAGGACTACTACAAACAGAGTTGGAAAACCCAACCCCTGAAGAAGCTCCTGAAGAAGGTGAAGTTGTATAAAACAAAAAAGGGACTGTAAAGTCCCTTTTTTATTGCCTTACCAAGGCACGCCTGATGCGTTTGTTGGTGTCTTTGACTCAGTAATCTGAGCTGCGACAGAAGTCTCTACACGAGTGACTTCATCAGCACCCATAGATGCTTTTACCCATGCTACTGCATTTGCCTCTGTTACATCTGCATAAGCTGTAAAGCCTCCATCGGTATGATCCGGAGTAAATCCACAAGAGCCATAAGAACTTCCTGTATGTACTACTGCTGAATCTCCTGAACCCACTGTTTCTGAGTCTGTTGCTGTCCAATGGCATACTGTAATGCCATTATTTGTTGTTTCTCTTTCGGTTTGAATTACTTTCCAAGTTAC
>Ga0209634_1000518_pt1 | contig 30038 bp, 31 predicted proteins | sample LinPmetageLP40_FD_184043 | JGI IMG/M metagenome (GOLD analysis project Ga0209634, IMG submission 184043) | Marine viral communities from the Pacific Ocean - LP-40 (SPAdes) (version 2) | ecosystem: Environmental > Aquatic > Marine > Oceanic | place: Pacific Ocean | collected 2010-08-26 | reverse complement strand
ATTTCAGCATTTAATTCTGCTTTTTGTATTTTAGATTTTTCTATTTGTGATGGAGTTTTAGGTTTTGTATTTTCTGGTTTAAATGGATCAAGGTATTTTTTTATAATTTTTTCTATATCTTGAATTTTTTGACCTTCTAAAGTATTAGCAACTGCTACAAAATTATTACCAAATAAATCAGCATATTTAGGTAAATTATCAGTTACACTTTTCCATGTACGTAATACAATTGCTGGTGCTAAACTTCTATCCTCACCACCTGATTTTTTAAATCTATCTTGATTTTGGCTTAATGAACGTTCTAAATCAGTGTAGACATAAAGCATAAATACATCATATCCTGCTTCTTCTAATTCATCTTTTAACTTAGCAGTATTTCTTAATGAAGCTGCTGTACCATCTAATATAAATGATTCTTTATTTACGATTGTAGTAGCTATATCACCTTTAAACTCTTTATTTGCAGCAGCCATAGATTTAGCTTGTTGACTTCTTTCTTCTGGTGTTGCGTTTTTTAAATCTAAAGATACATTAGCTTGCTTTAACATATTAATAAAAATATTATCAATATTTAATACTTTTAAACCACCTAAATCTAAACCTTTTAATATAAAACCTTTACCAGCACCTGGTGCCCCAGCTAATATAATTGCTTTTGGAATTTTAGTTGCTTCTTTTAATAATGTTACTAATGATATCATAAAGTGAATATTTTGTTATAAATATCACAACTTTCGTTTAGCTGTAGTCCTAAATTCAGTAAATACCGGTGAGTGTCTTGGATTTTCTAAATCAAATAATTTTTTTACAGTTTGAAATATGTCTATATTTTCTTCCTGCGAACGTTTTGATTCATACATTTCCCATCCTTTACCCTGCATCGCGCCTCCTTTAGGACCTCTTTTAGAAGATTTTAACCACAATACACCATAACGATCTGGTTTTTTACCATAACATTCTTCATAACATTTACCATAAACCGCAGTTTGTAAATCATATGTTGTTTGTAGATGGTTAGATGTTTTAAAATCTATAATCCATAGCTCACCATCAATTTCACACACCATATCACAAGTACCTGCTACTTTTAACTCATCTGAGAATATGTGTACTTCAGTTTCAATTAACTTTGGGTTATATGTTTCCCACCAATCAACAAATCTTAAAAACATTTGCCATACTAATGGATTATACATTGGGTTACCATTTGATGATAAGAAATTTAATTCTTTACCATTTAAATAATCTTCACACATTTCATGCACTAAAGTACCCTCTTCACCTGCTTTTTTTACAATCCAATCAGCAGAATATCCTACCTTTTTTAACCAATCTTGGAAAAATTTACCCTTTGGGTAATACTGTAGCACATAGGTAATAGATGGATAATATTTTCCATTACGTCTATAATATCTTGAATCTGGTAGTGTAATCTGCTTGGCATCTTCACTAATTTCTAAAATCCTATTATAAGATTTTTTAATAATTTTTTTACTCATACTAGTTGTAATTTTTTCTCCATTAAATCATATTGTGTTAATGGGGATGTTTTCTGGATTAAATTTGTGAACTGTGCAAATCCCATTTCACTAGGGTCTTTCCCTTCGAGCTCTACTAAGTAGATTTCCTTTCCTTCATCCATAAACTTTTCAGCAAATTTTAATGCTTGCTTTCTAGCGTCTGTATCCAGAGCAATATATATTTTTTCTACAGTTGATTTTACGATTTTCATTAATAAATTTTGTTGTAAATTTTTACCTAATAGTGGTATTGCGTTACGTTTAATAGCAATAGCATCAAATGGTCCCTCACATAAAACTAATGGTAAATTCCAATTAATAAATAATTCAAATGGAATAATATCTCTTGATGTTTCGGGGTTACGATATTTAACATATGGATCTTTTTCAAATGATCTACCCGTAAAATAATTTAAATGACCATTTCCATCATATGAAGGAATAATAATCATATTTTGGTATCTACCTGATGTACAGTATGATAAATTATATTTAATTATATCATCTTCAGTAATTCCTCTATTTAATAAATAAGCTAATGCCCTCCTACCTTCAATATTAGATGGTGTTATATCCGAAAACAGTTTTAATTCTTCTGGTAGTTTTAACTGTATTTTGCTCTTAGTAGATGAATTATATTCTTTTTCATTACCTATTAATTTAAATAACTCATCAAATTTTTCAGGTGATGGTTTTAATTGTTTAAATAATGTAGAAATACGTGTGCCTTTTTTATCACATACCCAACAATGCCATGGATTATAACCTTTTTTGTTTTCTGAAAAATTTATTTCTAATTTTGGTTTTGGGTGATTGCAATAAGGACAGGTGTGTGCTTGATTACCTCTAGCAGTACGTTTACCTAACCCTAGTACGGAATTTACTAGATTTATTAATAGTTCATTTACCATGTTCCATCAATATACAAAACATGTTTCATGTATCAAAGCTATACTAATTAAAATCTTTGGTAAAAAACTTACCTAAAATATTATCATTAAAATATTCTTCGGGTTTTTCAAGTACTTGATGTACAAATTGGTATTGAGTTTCGTAGTACGTTAGGAGTTTTTTTGTAGGTGCTGTTTTTATGATGTTACGTTCAAAATTTTCTATAGGTTCTGCTTCCATTACTTCTTTTAGTAATTTATTTGAACCCCAATATGTTAACCAATTTGATTCTTTAACTGCTAGTCTAAATGAAGGTTTTCTACCTACTACACCTTCATACATTGCTATTTCTTTTTTAGTTAATTTAACCTTTCGATTATAATATAGTACTTTTTTACCTATGTAAGCTTTACCCGTAGGTTTATGCATTACTCTATAAATAAATCCGAAGGTATTATTAGGGAAATCTGATATATTGTTAATCGTTTCCCCATTCGTATTAATCCAGTTATTCATTATAAATCGAAATTAACTATTATTGTTGTATCTGTAAATTGTGATATTGGAGCAGGAAATGATAATTTCCCTACTGCTATTAATTCAGTATTTTCATTATATAACCCTACACAAGTAACATAAGGAGAAAAATAAGACCCTGTTGCAAAATCTTGGTATTCCATATTAAAACTTCCAGAACCACCTTCATTTTTTAATATTGTGGGGTTAGTAGAATTACCAAATTCGTTTTCTAAAATTGTGCACTTATACTGTCGTTCGTATATAGTTAAAGAAGAAGAAAATTGTATATTTACATTGTTAATGTCTGAGTTGCCATCAGTTCCTGTATCTTTCCCTACATTAGGAATTGTAGCGTTAGAACCATTACTACCAGATGTTAGTACAGCTATTCCTTGGGAATAAAATATGTTACCTACAACAACACTAGAAGATGTATCTGTTCCTAAATCTAATGATTGACTTATTAAGTTACCATCACCATCATCTGTTATTACCATATTATCAAATCTAGATGTACCCTTATATTGAAATCTAAATGATGTTGGTACAATGGTTTCACCAAATAATTTTTGGGGAATTGATATAGTTGTTAGTGTTCCTGCATTACTTAAACTAACTGCTGGGTATGAACCTGTTGCTATAAATCTAGATTGGGTTAATGTAGATTGTAAATAATTTTCAAATCTTGGGGAGTTAATATTACCAACATACTCATCATCTGCTTGAGTAGCTCCTGGTACTAAACTCCTAGTTGGAACATTATCACCTCTACTTTGAGTTAAAAAATTTGTATAATATAACTGCTTAGAACTATTATAAGCATTTGAAACTGATTGAGTAAAAACAAAACCAGTGCCAATGTCTTGTGGGCTATTATAAGATACATTAAGCCCCCAATATATGTTAATACCAACATCGGATCCAGTAATTTCACTGCCCGAGTAGTTAAATCCCTTATCAGCAATAAATGGAGTAAATATTATGTCTTTAGTTGTAAATTGTTTGAATGCGCTCATTCATTAGAAGTCTAACTTAATCCTTACAAGTAATTCTTTAGTAAAATCTTTTAATAACGGTCTAGATAATTTAGCTACTGCAACTAATTCTTGATTATTATTGTATAAACCTACTGATGTTATGTATACTTGTGGATCGTTAATAAATGAATCAAATAAAACAGCTCCTGTTGAACCTGAAATAAATGAAGGGTTAGTTGAGTAATTAAATTCATCTGACCTTGCTCTAACAAATACAAAATCTGATGATAATTGCTCATTTGAATTTAATGTCCACCCGGCGTTTGTAAATCCAGATGCTCCTTTATTTAATCTTGAAAATAGTTTTTGTGGATTATTTACTGCTGCATTTGTGGTTCTTAATGTTCCTAACGCAATACCACCATCTGCGTATGTTCCATCTAATGCAGGACCATTTAATAGTAATGTACCTATATCAGGCATAAACCAACCATATGATCCCGATGATGCTGTCCAACCATTTTCAGAAACTCCGGTATAAACATTACCTGCTGATCCTGATACTAAATTATAAACTCTACCTGCTTCTGTAAATTGAGCTGCTCCACCTAATCTACTATCATCTGTAAGAAATAAGTGTTCTACAGGAGATCCTAATGATCCTGATATGCATAATGTCATTGTTCCTGGTAGTAATTCTTCTTTATAACCTGATCTTTCAATAGGTAAAGCATAAAAATATGATGCTGATTGATTACCAAATACAAATGAATTGCCTTCATCTCCTACAACTAATGATCTATATTGACCATAATTTGTTCTTGTTGGTGATAAACCAACAACATTCGGATTATATGCTAAACTACCACTACCATCAGCATCACAATATGCAATTGCAAATTGAACTGATCCTGTAGCTGCTGATCCAGCAAAAATATTATAATAAAATTGTCCAGTAGTACTTGCTACTTGAACCGAAGATGTAAAATAAGCATTTAATGTTGGTGAATTATTTAACCAAACTGTGTTGGTTACGTTTTCATTACTTATAAGTAAATCTCTTGGGTCTAATGTTTGAAATGCTCCAGCCATAGTTTAATTTTTTATGATGTTTTAACAATATTAATTGGAACTTGTATTCTTGCACCTGAGTCTCTACCTACAATAGTTAATAAACTATATAAAATAGATGTAGCTGTACCTACTGTACCATATAATGTATTTACTCCAGTTGCTACTAAAGTAAGTGAAGTTCCTATTACAGTTTTTGATACGTCTGTTCCATTTGTTGTTGATGAATTTAGTGTTGTTGCTGCTGTTGTATCAACGCCTGATCCTAATACTGAACTAAATTGTCTTACATCACTTATAGTAAATAAATAACCTGAAGATTCTACAACTGTATTATTACCTAAATAATTTAAAGTTTGTGGTTGGATAGTTGTTTGTGCTGTTTGTGCTAATTTGATTAATGCTAAACCTATATCAAGTACCGGCATCTTAGCTGTATCTCTTGGAAGAGTAGCTAATTTATACTTTAACATTTGATTTTCATCTGGGAATGCTTCTAATAGTGGCATATTTTGAATTGCTTCTCCATAAAATGCTGACCCTGATGGGTTAGTTGGATTGTAAAGTGTGTAATCTATTTCATCATCAGATAAAGCAAATTGCGTAATGTTAAAAGAACCATCACCTCTTGCCAAGAGTTCTCTTCCTTTTGTTGTTAAGATAGCGTCAACTGTTACTATCTGATTGTTTAAATATCCCATTTGTTATATTGTTTTAATTATAAATATATGATTTTTTAGTTTCTACTCCAAGCTATATTACTCTATTAAACCTCGTCCTATTGACTTTGGTATTGGTGGTTTTGGATTTGCATTTTTAGCTTTTAATTGGTTAATTAATGTTAATACGTTTCTATTTTGAATAGGACTAAAATCACCTGGGATTATATATCCTGAAGGTGTAATAGTATTAATACCTCTTGAATTAGGTGGTGCTGATTGAAATATTATAACTCTATCATCTGCATTTACTCTTCTCCTTATAGTAAAATTAAATATACGGTTATTTTGAAAATTAAAGTTTAATGGATTTGGATGAACATGAATTTCATCATATATGTTAATTTTATCAGGTGCTCCAAATTGAGCAGCAGTATTTAAACACCTATAATTAGTAGTAATACTTGAAGTAGGTACACTTGTAACAGTAAAATCTTGAGTTTGTAAAACTTTTTGTCCAGCACTACCTGTAGCATATGTTACTCTAATTTCATCATTTTGTTGTATTAAAAATGGTAAATCAAAATTTTCATAGTCACTTAACCCTACTGCTGATTCATTTGATGTAATATTTTGAGTTATTGATTCTGAAAAGTTAAAGGTAAAATAACTTCTATTATCATTAGCAATACTTTTTGGATCTTTTAAACCTTCAGGAATACCAAACCTTTGATCAGTAGTTGTTGCTGTATTAGCATTTGCTATAAATCCTTTATTTATTCTTTGATTAAATGAATGCATTAATCCTAAAACTGGTCCTGTTAAATATTGATTTGCAGCCGGTAAATTAACTCCTGCAGATCCCGTTACTCTAAATATATCTCCCCCTAATCTAAACATACTTGAAGATGCTTCTAACCAAGAAGGACAACCAGTTGAAGTTACAGGACCTGCTGTAGAACCATATTTAGCGTTACCTCCCATAGGTGCAGCTGGTAAATATCCGGGACCAGCAATACTTAAGAAGCTAGCAGTACTAAAACTCATAGTAGGAACAAATTCATCTGGTGTGTTTTGATTTGTTATTAAAGTATTATATTCTAATCCACCTTGGTAAATTAAATTATCTCCTACTTTTAAAGCCGTATAATTAATAGTATTTCCCTTACCTAATACTGCTAATTCTGTCGCAGAAGATGAGTATTGAACTGATCCCTCATCATAAGCTACTGATGCTTTTCTACCTATTTCAAATGTATTTGTTACATCCATCAGATTAATATTACTACCATCAATATTAATAACTACAGGGCTTTCAGGTGCTTTATCACCTAAAATTTCAGTTCTAGGACATTCTATTAATTGATTAATTCTAAATGTATAAGTTCCCTCTAATTCTGGGTTGTCTTTTGATGAAACAAAACGTGCAAAGTAAATTGGGTTTTTATCAATAACAGATTGATTACCATAACTCACATCACCTAGGTATTGAGGGCTTAAAATTGAGTTAGTTGGAGGCATATCTGTTAAAGATGTGGTTGTTGTTTGATTTGATTCTGAAATAATACTACCACTTAAGTTATTTAAGTAAAGTATTTGAGTTTCCGGGGCTGTGTAAAAATTATAATCTGCACTAAAAATTTCTGTTCCATTATATCTTGGATTTGTCCAAGTTTTTGAAACATATAAACTATCAGGAACATCTGCTTTTTGTGCTGTTCTATTTATTACTGCTTCTATATTTGAAGGTATAGCTGCTCCATCATCAAATTCAAGTTTTTCAATGTAAGTATTTGGAATACTTGATGTTGCATTATTAATTAAAGGATTAAATGGAGTATTATAAAAAGCATCAGTAGCAGGTAATTGAGGGTCAAAAGGAATGTATTGTCTACTAGCAAATGACATTGTATATAGAGATCCTGCAATTCCAATACCTCCAGATGATTGATAAGAACTACCACTAAGAATTACTGATGGAGAACTTGCAATTGTTTGTGGAATATAACGATATCCTATCATTTCCCCACCAGGTGTAGCCACTAAATTATTACCTTCTCCACCATCAGGATATAAATTATCTGTCGATATTAAGGTAGGTGGAATTGAATTTAAAGGTCCAAATGTTGAAAGCATTCCACCAAATGGGGGAACGTTTAAACTTGAACTTTGGGGAAGTGAGAATTTAAAAGTAGGGTTGTTTAATAAAGTTGCTGAGTTGTCAATAATTGATTGAGTACCGTTGAAGAAATCTGTCTTAGCATCTTTACTAAACATTATGTTTGTTGGAGTATAATCTCCGAAATCATAAAAATTAGATGAAGTCCAAGAAGTACCTACTAAATATATACTTCCGGTTCCAGCATTTTCAATAGTACTTTGTGCTAAATCATTATAACCTGCTTTAATTGTTTCATACTTTGATATGTTGAAATTTAAACTAATTGCATAATCCCCTAAAGGATTTACTGATCCTCCAATTGCTGCTTCTGCAGCAGCAGCAGTTTCAGGGCCTCCTTCAGCCCAAATAACAGGCCTTATAGGAGATTTACTATACTGAGTATCCGGGTTAATGTTAGCAAATTGTTCATCTTGAAGAGGATATTCATAAAGAATAAAATAATCTAAATCTTCACCTAATGAAGCTAATGCATTTGGGTTGATGGTAGAATTCCAATAACCTAATGTCTGACCTCCAAATTCTCTAGTTACTATTGGATATTGATTGTCAGAGTCTTGAGATCGTCCAAGATAAGCTGTATGAATTTGTGATGAATCCCATGCACCCCCTACACCACTATCACTAAAAGGTGGAGCGGAGTATATGTTAAACTGAGAAATATTATCTCCTGGTGTCCATTGTTGAAATTTGATCCAAGGATTTATGTAATTCATCATTCCTTCACCATTATCAACAACATCAGTAAATGGAGAATATTTTGTAGTTGGTGCTACTGGAGTTGGAACTGGATTATTTGATATCATTTCTGACAAAGGTAGATTAGTACCTGTTGGAGACCCACCAAAAGGATTTAAAGTTACTTGAGCAGGCATAATTATTGCATGTACAAACATCGACAGAGGTGCTGTACCTGGAATAGTTACAAAAACAATAGATCCTGTCATTGCTGTATTCCCATATCTACTGGGAAAAAGTTCATTTTTCCATTCTTGATAAGATGCTTTCCATGTCACTTGATCAATACCATCATAAACTTTAACAACAAAATTAGCTTGATATAAATTGCCAAGCATTGTAGATTCAAAATTATTATTAATATTATCAGTGTTCGCAATCACCTTCATGTGGTATGATGTATCAGGTGTTTGAGAAGGAGCGAATGGGTTATTTAATAATGATTGAGTCATTGCAACAAACTCACTACCACTATACTCCCCATTATAAAATTGTCTTTGATCTTCTTCAAATGTTCTAACACTACCTGAAATAGAAGGTGTGTATTCAAACCAACCTTGCTGTGACATTGGATCACCATTATTAGGTGCTGGCAGTGATACAACTTCTCCTTGTATTGAGTCACCATTATGATCACCTTCAGGTAAATCACCTATTCTAAAAGTAACCCCGGTTAAAGTACCACTACCTCCACTTCTAGTAATATTCCATATTAATCTTTCATTAGGGTAGATTGTAATATAACCATCATCTTGTACAGTATTAGGAGTTGTAGTAGCAGAACTAAGTACTTCTACATTATCCCCAAAAGTATATTCTTCATTCCATATTACACCTCTAATACTAGATGTTACTACAATATCTGCTACAATGCTAGGTCCTATATTTTGATCAACTAAAAAACTAAATTTACTTCTTAGTTGTCTTGTGGATTCCATTTCTTGTTCTTGAGAACTTAAATTCTCGTGAAAATATATAGCACTACCAGTTTTGTAAGCTGTTGATTGTCTTCTAAATATTGGATTTTGACCTGAGTTATAAACTAATGCAATTCCAGAGCCACTATAATATAAAGATCCTGTTTTTACTAACTTATTAAGTGATGATGTTGTATTGGTTGTATATAAGGTTGTTTCAAATCCAGGGCCAGCTGTAAATGAATCTATTTTTTGGCCTGATGTACCTCCATCTAATGTTATAACAGGTATTGTAGCATTATATACTAAATCTTTTTTAAATATTGGGTTATTAAATGAGTTAGGGGCCCAAGATGATGAGTCGGCTCCGTTAAGTCCATATAATCCTAGTCCATATTGTCCTGTCCCATATAAAGCTCCAGTATCAAGTGATACTGTTGTTGGTGAACCTGTCATAAAAAATGCTACTTCTGTTCTTGGGTCAACTGTTGGAGTTTTTATACGATTACGCTCCAACATATGTTGTTTAATTATAACACCGGTAGTTACACTAGTACGAGCTGGTACGTAAGATTTAATTGCTTTAAATAATGAATTATCAAAATATTTAATTAATCTTAAGTAATCCCAAACACTACCTTCTGAGTATTTTTTAAAATAATCCTTAGCAATATTTTTTAATCCTGGGTAATATGTTAAAGATGATGTTACAAATCTTGGATCTGCTATTACTGATGATATAGCTCCGTAACCATAAGTTGCTATTATGTCATCATTTACTTCATCTTGAGGTGAAAAACCAACTTCTAAATCTGTGGTATCTTCAGTATAACTTGAACTTTGTAAATAATCTTGATCTATACTTATTTGTCTTGATAATACTTTACCATAAGCATCACCATCAGCAACTTGAACTTTATTTGATACCCTATTTCTAATTCCTATTGCTGGTTGGTCTAGTTGGTATATCTCATAATTAGGTTTACTATATGTTCTAGTATTTAAATTATCATATACAATCCACTTATAGCTAGATGTAGTTGATAAATCAGCAGGATTTACAAACGATTGAGTATAAACTGGAAAAGATGAACCTGTAATTGCAGGGTGAGATGATGATATCTCGGTTACATATAAACTACTCCCTGATGAAGTGTATAAATATTCTAATTCATTTCCTAAAGGTGCTCTAAAATTAACTATATCAAATGATGATTGGGATCCTGTTATTGCATTTCCTTCAACAGATTCAGGATTCATTGCAAAATCAAAAAATACTTCTTCTCCAATTGCATGTGAATAATATCTAAATTCTTGAAGTGAACCTGAAAATATTTTTCCAATTCCAGCTATAGTTTGGTCTCCAACTCTAGATCCAGAAATATAACCACCAACATATACTCCATCATCAGCACCAGTTCCAAAAGCATTCCATGATTCATTTAAAGATGAAGAAGAACCTCCTTGAACTGTAATACTTGATGATCCTGTCCATCCTATTGTATTACCATCAGCTCCATTATATTGATTATTAGCTGCATATAAAGTATATTTTACGTTATCTGTATTATTACTTTGACTTACGTGTGCATCTCTTTGTAGTAAAATTGTCCACCATCCTTTATTAAAAAAGGGTAGATATATTGGAGCCGTTGATGCTACTCCTCCCTGTGCGCTAGACCCAGATAACCAAAAGGTTAACTTTCCATATTCATAATAATCACTAAAACTAGAACCACTATAAGATCCTGAAGGTTGGTCATCATAATGTAAACCTACTCCCCAATCCATGGCTGTATTAGCTTTAATACCATTAGACTTTTTAGACATTAAAGATTGACTTCTAAAGTTACCACCATAACTTGAGGATGGAAAGCCTGTAGTTTTAAATCTCATACCTACTCCATCAGGTACTATAAATTGGGTATCACCTACTTCATTTATATCAGCTATTGCATTTCGTTCTAATGGCATCCATGGTACTAATACTGATGAACTTGCACGGGCTTGACCTGCTACTGGAGTATATGCATAACTAAATCTGTTATACCATAAATCATAGTCATTACTATTATCTCTATTTTTACCACCAAATTCATTAATCCTAAGAATTGTATTTGGTATACCCCATATATTAATTAATTGTCTTAAACCTGATATTGTTCCTTTTCTTTTAGTTAAAGAAGACATATTATGATAAAGACGTTTATAAATTTCTTTACTTACTTTATCAATAGCATATGGAAAACCTGCTTCAGTAATTTCTTCTACATAATCATACCATGAATAACCCGCATCCCAATAATTTATTATTTGACCATTGTTAACAGCTACATATTTAGTAATTAATTCACTTCCAGTTGGGGGTGTATACATCCCGGCATCTGCCCCTGCTAATCCAATAAAATTATCTTGGTTATCATAATTATTCCCGAATGTTTCAAACCCCATTCCTTTAATAGCATCCGCAGCTAATCCTAGGGGTAAACCTGAGTTAGGGTCATTTGTAGTGTTATACCTTTCGCTTAATGCTCTTGTGTAAATCCAAACTTCATCAAAAGATTGACCTACCATATTACAAAAAGTTATATAGTCTACATTATCATTATTATCTACAATATATTGCGGTATAGTGTAGTATAACCAATTTTGATTACCCTCATCATATAAGGATGCAGAATTAATGATACCGCCATAATATACGCTTGATTCTGCGTCACTACCTAACCAATTTAATACTGTTGTACTGTTTGTTGGTAATAATTCAAAAGGATATGTTGAACCTGTTTTTGGGTAAGCGTATAATGATGAAGTATTGTAATATAAATATGTTTCGTACCCATCAAAATTTTCAATAAGGTTAGTTATATTAGTTTGTAAACTAGCTAAACTTTGTGATATAGCACTTACATTAGGATTACCTGCTACCGTTGTTTGAATTGATTCTATATCAGCTTCATAAGATTGGATTTGAGAAACTTTTTCGTAAAAATTATTTACTCTTTCTTTTGCAGATGAAAAATTAACAAATTCATTAAATGTATTATAAGAATAATCAGGTGTTATAGTTACACCCCTTGTATTTAAAAGATTTAAAACATTATTTAATGATGCTGTTGATGTAGTTTTTATTAAATCTTCTTTAGATTGTAATGTTGTTGAATTATTAACTAAGTCTTGTAATGATATATTAATATTAGGACCTTTAATATAATTAGCATTAATAAATGTCCATACACCCCCTGCTGCTATACACTCAGCTTGAGTTGTATATTGTGGTCCTAATGAACAAACCCCAGTACCTGAAGATTGGTCTTCTTCAGCAAAAGTAACTTTATAAGCAACACTTTCTCCTACCTTAGTTGCAACATATAATTCAGATTTTACCCCAAATTGTGGTGGTAAAGGATCGTATAATTTAATTAATATTGTTGGATCTTTTAAGTCTATTGAAGATGATGGGGTAGATAAATTAACCCCAATTTGATAATCATTATTAAATAAACTAATATAAAATTCATCAGCATATTGAGATGTTGCTAAACTTGATGATAGATTATTATACCCTGATACTATATCTTGTGATTGGATAAAGTTGGATTTAATAGATATTTCTGTTCTATCACCAGATATTGATGCTATATAAAAAGTACCTGAGTCTGTTGGGCTTGATCCTAATTCATAATTAATAAAATTATAAGCAGTAAATATTTGCCCCGTACCAAATCCTAATCTAAAAGCATCTAAAGGTGGATTTAATTCTATAGCATCTGTTATTGATGATGTAGGGGGATCATTTATTACTACTTCTATACCTTGATCATTAATATAAGATCCAGTTAATAGAGTAGAATCTGTATTTTTTCCTGTAGTCCAACCTTTATAGTTATAATTTACACTAGTTAAACTCTTGTCAGCATCATATGTAAAGAGTTCTACTACATTATTTCCGGGTTGGAATGAACCTGTAATGTCTTCTTGGGGAATAATTTCTTGGTCTTGAAGTTCATAACCATCATCTGATAAGGTATTTGGGTTAATTGGAATACAAGAAGCACTAATTGGAATTATTTCATTAATTGGGGATGTTTTGGGTCTTTTAACAGGGTTGGGGATTATTTTAATACCTCCTTCTGTTACAACATCATCATTTATTTTATCAACTTCATTAACTAAATTTATAAAAGGTTTTTTAATTGTAGGTTTAAGAATAACTTCTTCCCCCTCCACAGTTGTACCTACCCTTGGTTTTGGATTAAACCCATCTTCTGATCCTGTTGGATTAATGGGTTCATCATTTAAATAAACGTTGTCTTCGTATGCCATATTATGCGTTGCCTGTTTGTGGAGCACCTGCTATAGATCCTGTTGCTACAACAGCTCCTGCATTAAGTGCTGTTTGTACTACTACATCAGCTAATTGCTGTCTAACTTCTAAATTTTCTTCTCTCAATTCGGCTATTTCTTCTAATAATGATTCAATTTCTTCTTGTGTTGGGTCGTAATCTGCATAATCTCCACTAGTTTGTGCTAAATATGCGTGTGAATTAACGTCACCTTCTTTTGGTATTACATAAAACAATTTTTGGTATAAGCTCCAAAAATCATCTAACGTAGCCAAGTTTAGATCAAAGAAAGATGGATCAACTATATCCTTAAGTTGTGAAAAATTAGTATCAATTGTTTCATTAAACTTATCTTTATCAAAAACAGTTCTTTTTAGATTTATGTTTTTATTAGAACTCATCCTTTAGCTACTTTAAACATTATATTTTCATCAAAAACTTTAACAATACCCCCTACAGATGTTTTTACTAAAATTGTATAATATCTTTCAGGTTCTAAACCACTACAATATAAATCAAAAAAACTAGACGTAGCATCTGCACTAATCCTTGTATAATCATTATCAAAATCAATTACAAACTCATTTGTTTCTGTGTCCTTTACAGCATATAAAGATTGTGATTCAGGTAAAAAGAAATTAGTTGAATATAAAGATGCTGTTAAAAATGTTCTATCAGGATATTTAGGCATTGCCGCAAACCTTAATCGTGGAATACTTTGTGAATAATAAGTTCCTTGATTGTTATATATAGAAATAAAACTTTCTATTTGTGGTAATATTTTATTAGTTGATGATCCTGTATTAAATGTATAATCATTCCATCTAAATTCTAATTGAGGAGGATATATTGTATTAGTATCTATTGAAAAATATTTAAATATTGTTGTTGCATTTGCTGATGGTACCCATTCAACAGAAGATGTATTTTTAACTAAAAATCCTTCATTAGCAAATCCTTCTGCAGGGTTTAATGAATAACTATACCAGGTTTCTACTGTGTTTTTTACATCTACAATTATATCTTTAGTATCTGAATATGTAAATGTTTGTGATTGGGTTATTTGGTTTAAAGGGGAAGCTAAGTTTGAACCTGTATACCAATTACCACCACCAGCTGATATATTACTAACACTTCCAGACCATGAAGCTGTTACATATGTGGGGAAAGTACTTGTAGGCCATAATGTAGATCCTTCAGCTGCCGAACCTGAGTAATTTAAAAAATACCAACTAACACCGTTTGTAACTTCTGGTGTGTCTAAAAATTTTCCTGTTCCCATAGCCCAAGCTCCTGCTACTGGGTAGAATTCTAATTGTTGGTCTAAATTTAAACCAGTAACAACAGCATGAAAGTTTCTTAAATATGCTGTCCACTCTGAATTGCCATCTCCTATTTTTGAAGATATTACATTTGTAATTTCATTAGATGAAAACTTAACTAAATATCTACTGACTTCAGGATTTCCTAATTTTAAATATGTTGATGCTTCTAATAATTCATCTCTACCTGTATTTTTACTAGGTAGTTCAGTGTACATTGTAGCATCTTTTTCGGGGAATATTTTATATATAGCCATGTCTTATATTTTATCTGATAATTTTGATTTTTGTTCTATCATATAATCCATGTAAGTTCTAGTTGGAGAGTATGCTTGAAGTTCTTGGTTTGGAACATCTTTACCATCTCTATCTTTTAATGGAGTACCATTACTAGGTGTTGGAGTGAAATTATTTCGCGTATCCGGATATTGTGTTAATTGGTATGTGCCATCACTTCCAACTGTATTATATTGATTAGTAGCATTTGTTCTATTAGGTCCTCCTTCAGCACCTTGTTTTATTCCAGCTTCGGTTGATGCTACATCTAAAGCTGTTACTTTTAATGTTCCTAAATCTGCAACATCACCACCTGGTTCTACTGTTACTAATGATGATTTTTGGTTTCCTTCTTGAATATAAGGTTCAGTAGGTGAATATTTGGTAGTAAAACCACCATATTCAACATTATCTATTGTGATAGGATCTGAGTTTATTGGACCTCCTAGTGGTTCTTTATTTTCTAAATCTAAATCAGTTTGGTTAAAACTATTTAATAATGATGTTCTTTCCCTTACCCCAGGTTTTGAATCTGAAAGTGGTTTAATGTTTGGTATTGAATTATTTCCTCTAGGCATAATTTAAATTTTATAGTGGTACTACTCTACCTTTAATATCTGTATTTTCAAATTTAACTTCAAATATCATAGGATCTATTGATGGATAAACAACACCATCAATTGTAGCCCCTTGTATATCATAGGCATAATCACTATACCCTAAACCTTCTCCTACTAAATTATTAATTTGGACGTTTTTAACCGTTTGTACTCCTTCTACTTTATCTAATAAAACAAACAAATCTGAGAATATTATAGGTTGATTTAATTGCCAACTATCTAAATTAAAGTAATTACTCATAGAGTCAATACATTTAGTAATTGTTTCACTATTATTAAAATTTGGTAATACTATTATATCAAATATTACTTCTATATTAATAATAAAAGCATCTTTAATTTTAATAGAATCATTAATCATTCTATATTCTGATAAGTAAGTTTGTAAGTTTCTTTTAATTAATGAAGATGCTGTTCTTAAATGACCATCGGCATCATATGTTAAAACATATAAATCTAAAATTGTTGGTAGTTCACCGGGTTGGTATTCTGATATTTTGCAGGGTATAGCATATGCTTTTGCTATTGTTCCTAAATTAGAAGGCATTGATAATGTTCTAATTAAATAATCTTCTTTTGTTACTGCTCTTAGTTGGTTTTGAAAATTACCAACAGCATTTAATCTTAATTCTTCTATAGTATCACCATCTTGACCACCATCTGCTGCTAAAACATTATTAGATGATACAGAAGCAAATATTTGGTTTGCTAAAGCTGTATTTGCAAGGTTGGGATTTAAAAAAGTAAAACCAGTATCATTAAGTACTGTTAAAGTTCCAGATTCTACATTTGAAGTTACACCCCCACCTGTTAAATATCTAACTGTTAAAGTTGTATTATAAGGTGCTATTCCATAAGTATCTGTAAATATAAAATTAAGTGGTGAAAAAGCAGTTGTTAGTTGTGTTCTTTCAAAAGGTAAACCTAAACCTACATTATCCGGGTTTGGAACTATATCTTCATCATTAGATCTAGTCGAACCAGCTCCAAATTGAAATTGTAAAGAACCTGAGTCTAAAAACCTAGTTACAAATCTTCTTTGAACTTGTTTTAATTGAAGTAAATATGGAGCATCTACTTCTAAATTATATGTGGGGTCATTAGTATTTGTGTTTCTAATCGAATTAAATACGTTTTCTTGCGCCATATTTGGGACTTCATACCAAGTATTATCATCAGAATCCTTCACGTCTAATACGCCTATAATATTATTATCTTTAAGAACTCTTTCGTCAAATCTTACAGATGCATTAAATGTAAGAGTAGTTGTTTTAATTGTAGCAGATATAGCTTTTCTAGTCTTTTTTATTAAATAATAAGTTGGGTCTGTCCCTGATATTTGATAAACAGATAACGTAGTAGGATCTAAAGATCCAGATGCTGAAAAGTCTATTGAATCTTCTATTAAGAATTTTTGTGAACTATTTACATTAGATGTTATTTGTGTATTAGCAGGAATAAGCATAGCATAATCAAAATCAGGCTCATATTCTCCATTTATTAATTTTGCTGGTAGTTGTTGGTAAAAATCTATATTAACACTAGCAGCAGTTGTTACTTTAGGAGTATATCCTAATAAGTAAGCCATTTGGTATAAATTTTCCTGTTGTCTTGCTTTTTGTATAAATGTTTCTTGTATTTGGTTATCTAAATATAATGATAAAACGTCACCTACATAAGAAGCCATTTCCATGAATAGCATACCTGTAGATGTATCTGTAAAATCATTATATGTGTCTGGGAAGTATGTTTTAGAATAGTTAATTAAAGCGCTTCTAAATTGGTTAAAATCCCTATCAATATACCTTATGTCTCTTTTTAAATCAGCCATTATTGTAATAGTATGTTTATTTCATCAGTTATACCAAAGTTTACAATATCATATACTAATGTAAAATTAATAGAATTGTTATCTGGTTGGTTATTAAATATTATTTGGGCAACAATAACTTGAGGAAAATAAAGATTAATATCACTTTGAATTCTTTCTTTTAATTCATCTGTAGTAAGATCTAAAATATTTTCAAAAAGTAAAGTTCTTAAATCTGCCCCAAACGAAGGTCTAAATACTCTTTCTCCTCTATTAGTTAATAAATAATTAATTAAATTTGATTTTGTTTGTTCTCTTGTTGTGAAGGTTGGGTTAAATACAGCAGGACCATTAAAAGGAAGTGAAAACCCCACTGCTCTTCGAGCAATTGAATCTATTGGGTACTTACTTTGAATTATTCTAGCCATTATTTTTTCATTAAGCCTGCTATCATTGTCATATCAACTTCACCTGATGGTAATGTTCCATTGCTGGTATCAAAACCTGGTTTTGGGGTAAATGATTGAGGAACATTTGCAGATGTAAATTGAGCTCCAGTTTCACCTAAAATATTTTTATATGCATCTCTTCTATCCTCAGCACTCATTTGTGGTTGAGGTGGTAAAGGTGCAGGAGAAAAATTTTCTGTTACCGTGTTAACTGGTTGGGTTATAACTTTGGGAGTCTTAATAGCTTCTAATAAGATATCTTTCAATTCTTCTTGAATTGCTTCTCTTACAGCTTCTTTAATTATTACTTTTAATTGTGATGACTTCATTTTTTATTATAAATATTATGTTAATTAATTTTTATGCAGTTTTTATGTTTATAGTGTATAACATTCTAAGGTGTTCCAATTGAACCCGAATAATCTAATTTTAATAGAACTCTAGCCCCCACAGAATTGTTAATATTTGCTTGATTTATTACTTGTAATTTAAATTGATAAGAACCAACTGCATTATAAGTAAATGGGATTAATGATTGACCAAACTGATTTTCTGTTTCAGAAGTAGAACCAGTTGTAAATGCAGTTAAGTTAGGATAAAGACTAGGAGTCCAAGTTTTAATAACATCAGGGGTGAATTTAACTTCTATAGATGGAACTAAATTATTATTAAAGTTACCAAACCCAACACCACCACCAACATTATTAAAACCTGTTTCTAATACCATAATTACAGATTGTGAAACTTGAGTTGTAGTAATAAGCCCATTAATTTGATTTATTAAAGGATTGTTTAAACTGGTTGGTACTGAAATTGGGAAAGTAGAAGAATCACTTCCAAAAGCATTAGTAAATGAATTTTGAAAATCAATAACTTCATCATTAAATTTAATAGGAATAAAATTTACATTAGTTGAAGATGTTGGTATAGAAGATGTTAATAGTGAGTTTGGATCACTTACACCACTCCCTGCTACATTTACATAATCAAAAGAATAAGCATCATCTACGGTTGGGTCTAAAGATGCAGATTGTGATCCTGATATATTATTATTTTGATACCACGTTACATTTAAATTTTCAATTATAAATATAACTTCATTAACTAAAACTTCAACTGATAAACTATATGAATATTTTTTACCAAATATATTATATACTACTACATTTTTGAAGGGGTTGGAATCTGATTGGTTTATATTTTCAGCTCTTATTCTTCTTTGAGGAAATACAAAATCATTATTATTATTAGTTTCAATTATAAATCTCCAATCTGCACTGTTAAAACCTGTTTTTTGATACAAATAGGGATCATTACTATTAGCACCTAGTTGATCTAATAATAATTGTTCTTCATTTTGATTTAAATTAACATCTACATTAATACCAGTTCCTGCCGCTACGTTTCCTATTTCTAGTGCTAAATTGTTTTTTGCTTCTACTATATCAGAGGATGTCCATAAAGGGGGTATTTGTGATGGTAAAGGTGCATTATTTAGGTTTCCGTCACCTAATGACTTAAAATAACTTATTCCTCCACCACTTCCATTTCCTCCACCACTTCCATCTCCTGAACCATCTCCACCTCCTGAACCATTCCCATTACCAAAGGCATTCCAAGTACCACCTGCGGCTTCACAAGCAGCTTGGGTTGTATATTGTGGTCCTAATGAACAAAAACCATCTCCTGCTGCTGTATTATTTCCGAAAGTAACAACATCACCCGCACCGTATTCTTTTTCAGGGTCCCATGCCATGTTTTCATTATTTAATAATTCTTCAAGACATTTATTTAACACTCCATCTAATAATGCTAATTTATCAAGTACACTTTGTGCTGCTTTTGTAATTGTTTTTGCAGCTCCCGGAACTATTTTTAATGAACCCTTTGCACTTTTTAATAAGTTTCCTAAAATATCTAAACCTTCAGCTAATACGCCTGATGGAAAGAAAGGTGGTGCTGGTACTACTGTTAAAACCTTAGCAGCAACTGATACAGTTGTAACTATAACGGTTGTTATGTCTACTGTTGTTTGCAGTTTAGCAAAAGCACTAACTACAGTATTTAAAGCTGTTTGTATTTGATTTTTTTCTTTTACAATTTGTAATAGTTGATCTTTAGGAGGGCAGGAGTCTTTAAATTTTTCCATTAACTCGTCAACAGATATTTCAAACTTAGTAGTATTTTTAATTACTCTAGATATTGTCTTTACAAAAAGTTTTGATAACGCTGACATCTATTTAGTTTTTGAAACTTTTGATTTATAATCATTTATCTTATTTAACATTGTTTGTGCTTTAACAAGTGTTTCTGTTGCGGGTGCTGGGATAGCTCCATTAATCACAAATGGGGGTCCTGACCCTATAGGTGTACCTAATGCTTGACATAAAGAAATTAAAGATGACATTAAACTTTGAAAATCTTTTAAAAATTTATCTCCAAATATAATAGGTTCAGTTGCACCTTTATCTCCTAAAAATACTTCTGGGGATTGTATAATTGTTTTTGGTGTATCTATATTTACACTATTAACAGAGTTTAAATTAATAGTATCAAAAGATGATAATAAAATATTATCGGTTTTTGAATTAAATAATAATCTTCCAGAGTTTATAATTACTTGTTCCCCTGTAAATATGGGGGTTGCTTCAGGGGAAGAATCATAAGATTTATAACTTTTACTAGCAACTTCAATTGGTATTTCTTGAGTTGATGTTAAATAAATACTAGATAAATCTGTGTTTATATCTTCAACTTGCGGTACCCAAGGATCTGTATCTTCTTCATGTTGGCCATTCTTAATAATTGTAATAGGATCTCCATCTTCACCAGCATTTGACCAAGGATTTGGAATATTAGAATCTTGCAATGTAGAACCAAATCTAAAAGTTTGACCCCATCTACCTTGATATATTAAATCCCCAGTATAGGGTTGAAGATTTCTTACTTCTAACTTTTCACTAAAGTCTTCACCTAAATTAATTTCAGTTCCACCATCAGTTACTCTTCTTACAGATCCTGCTTCTGTTTGTTGATAATCGGCTTGTTGAGATTCTGGATTAGCATCTCCATATATAGGGTCTGGTATAGCATTGTGATGCGTGCTGTTCCATATATTAATTGCTTGAAAATAATAATATGCTACCTCATTAACATCAGATTGAACATTACTATTAGGCAAAGCCATAATATACACTAACTCATTTTGTAATGGTATATTAGAGTTATTAGGGAATAAAGGTCTTGCAAAATTATCAGATGTAAATTGAGGGTTTGGGTTTGGTTGATTTAATCTATCAAAAAATATACAACCTATAGAACTCCACTCCCCAAAATCTAAAAATACTTGATTTTGTTGAGTATCATCTACCATTGCAAATTTTACTCTAGCTGCAAAAACACCAGATTTAACAGATTGAGCTGTAGTTGTAGGTGAAAATGATGCTAATGTTGTTGATAATCTTGGCATTGAAGTGCTTATTTATCTAACTGAAGTTTATCCATCTCAGCTAATAGTTGTTGTTTTTCTTCATCTGTAATACCTAAAGCATCACCATCTCCTTCATTTTGGAGTACTCTTTGTACTATAGTTGCCATTTTTATTAAGGCATCATCATTTTTAACTCCAATTTCCATATATTCTTTAATAAGAGGTACTATAAGAGTAGCATCACCTATTTCTTGAACTAATGGTTTTAATTCAGATATTAATGCTACTACTTGAGCGTCTCTCTTTTTTTGGTTTTGGTAAATTTCTTCCAATATATCGGAAAAAGATTTTTTACCAAAAACTAATGAATCTAATTGTCCCATAATTTTTGGTTATAAATATATATTTTTAAAACTATTTTGGAGGAAAATATCCGTGTTCTAAATAAAATAAATATTTCACTTTAAAAATACCATATAACTTATTTGCTATTTTAGTTATTTTAGGAGTTTTAACATCTACCATTTCACGTATATAGATATAAAGTGCTTTTTTATTAAAAACATCTATAGCTTCTCTTTTTCTAAATAATTCTAAAATTGCATCTGCTATTGTAGCATCATTCCCTTTAGGAAATAATTCATAAATTTTATCGGTACAACATTCTACATAATAATCAACAAATAATGATAACCTATCTTCATATTTATATTCTTTAGGTATTTTAGAAGCTGTTATATTACTAAATTCTTCATTACTTACAACATTAGCAACATCATCTTCAACTCTTTTAGATGTTATAAATGCTGGGTCTGTAGTGTCTAATTGAGAATAATGATTTAAATCCGATATAGAAATATTTTTTATTTTCTTACCATAATTTTTTTGGTTATAAACTATTAACCACCTTTTAACAATAGTACCAAAGTAAGAATAAGCTTTAGCCCCATTAGTAGGGTCAAATTTATGTATTTTAGATAATAAAAAAGTAATTATTTCATGTTGTAAATCTTCTAAATTCTCAACACCATCAGTATAATAAAATTTAAAAGTATGAATTATGTTTTCTGTTAATTTATAAAAAGCCCAATGTATATGATTTTGATATAAATCACTTCGTTCTTCGGGATCAGAAGAGCGATTGTACTTAACAATCGCGGCTTCTGTTTCTTTTGTAAAATATACTCTGCTCTGCTTTTGAGCTTTATGCCTTCTTATTATCTCATCCATTATTTAAACTTTTTCAATTGAAATTCATTTAGAATTTCTTGTATTTTTTTCATTTGCTTAAAGAAAAAACCTATCTCGTCGTCTGATTCGAATGAACCTTTGATGTCAATTTTTTTAATCTTAACATCTGCGGCTTCAATTACTCTAGATATTTGATCTAGATACGTAAGATAACCAACAACAATATCCTCTGCTTTTTCGTTTTTTCTAAGTAAATTAAGGGTTGTAAACCCTAAAAGAATTACAATTATTGAAAGAAGTATAATAACTATGGTTGAACCTGATATGATCATAATTTATCGAATATGTTTTTTAAGCCTTCACTTTTAATAGAACCTAAAGCTTTATTTTTAATATTAGGTTTTCCGCTATTAGTACCCAATGTAAAATTACTTTTTTGCCCATCCAAGTTATTCTTAAATTTAGGTAACCATTCAATTTCAAATTCAATTCTAGCTGCCATCATATCGGCTTGATGTAGAATAAAAGGTAATGAAGTTCTAGGTTTAGTTTCTGGCATATATGATTTTAAGTATTTTTCATTTGCCGAGTCATATAAACCATCATGTGTTTGGATAGCTATCATTTCATTAAATGTATATTTAACGTCATGTTGTTGGAGTAAAAATAAACCTCTATCTGGAACAGCAGCAAATGCAATAGCTTTATTGTGCATATAATCTTCACCTAATTTATCTCTTCTCCATTTATCAGTCTGAGGTAAATAAGATTCATGAGTATCATCTCCCATTTTACCTAAATCATGATTAATAGCAGAAAATACTAATTCTTCAACTGTGAAGGTAGTAATATCTGCTCCTTCTTCTTTCCATAATTCATATTGTTTAAGAGCACACCTAACCACTCTATTTACATGATCAATATACCCACCTGGGAATGCATTGTGGTACTCTTTTTTATGTGAAGCAGGCATCATCATAAGACGCTCTTGAAATTTAGTATAAAATGCTAATAATTGTGTTTGTCTATCACCCTTAATATATTTTTTTATATTAGAATGAAAATCTTCCCAATTAGATTGTATCTTTTCTGCTGTTAATTTCATAACTTTTATTTTTAAATTTATCCGTTTCTTAATTCTTGAGTTTCTCTTTCGATTATTGATTCAAGATCTTCAACAGTTTCATATAGATCTTTGAGACCATTTCTAAAATCTTGTTGAGATGATTGACCTCTAGCTACCATAAGGTCTAAATTTTTTACCTTTGATTTGATTTGAGTGAACCTTTTGTCCACTAACACTTTATTTCTAAAATCCATGACTTTTATTTAATTAATTAATATGTGATAATATACGAATCCCTATTTACCCATCCACCCTCATATTCACATCCCTTATTTCCCTAATCATTCCTAATTTTTCAAAATTCCCGTATTTCCAAGGTACCGGGGGGAAATGTGGTATCCAAGTTTAGATTTGAATTTTTTGAGATTCTTTTAAGATTTTAAGAATATGAGCACATTTTTCATACTCTTCTGTTTTCTGGAAGTGTTTTATTCCAAGTTCTAAAGATGTTTCTAAATAATCATCTTGGTGTTTTTTAATAGCTTCTATATGATCTTCATCATTTAAGTTTACACTTTTTAAATAATACCAAGCCCTATTAAACACAACATGCTTTCCAGCTTCAGCTACATCAGCAATATTTAATTCTTCAGAACTAGTTTTAAAAAATTGTAATATTTTCTTATTAAAATTTATATGATTTAAAATAATTTTCTTCCACATACCTAAATAATATGATGGTGATTCCGTAAAATCTACGTAAATATCATCCTGTTCAGCAAGATCTTTAGGAGGAAATAAGTTAAATAAGTTGTTTAAATCCATCTTAATGTTTTTCGATAGATTTTCCACCCTTAATTCTATATAAAGCGTAATCCCATTTTTCTTTAACAGATTTAAACCTATGTTTTTCTTGTAAAGACATCTTTTGTAATTGGATGTCAAATTTATTCTGTAATCCTTCTTCAACAACTATGTTGTGAATGTAAATAATATCATCTTCGTAGTGTCCCATATAACTTTAAATATATGTGATAAATATAACTAACCCAAATAATCTAAAAAAACAAAAAAAGTTGTATATAATTAAGTAAAATAAATTACATATAATTACATACAACTAATGTTTAAATGCATTAAAACGCATAAAAATGCGCTAAAAACGCGGATTTATATACCTAAATGGCTATTAGGTCCTAAAAGATCTTCTTTAGTTTGTTTTTGATTGTAAAAGAAATCTTCTGCTTCCTTTTGCTGTCGGAATAATTTTTCTTTATCTTCATTAGTTAAACTATCCCACCACTCATCATGTAGGGCTTGCATTTCTTCCATTGTAATAGGTTCTGATGTTTTTTCCATTTTATTTATTTTAAATTAGATATCCCAATCCTCAACCGCTATCTGCATAGCTAATAAAGGTGAAATACTGGGTGATTGTTTTATTGTTTGTAGAGCTGTATAAACTACTTCAACTGTCAAACCTGCTCTACTAGCTTGGTCAAGACAATTTACGATTTTAAGAACTTCACTAGATGTAGCTTTATCTATAAAGTGTTTTTTTACTGAGTTCATGGTTAAGATCTTGAATAATTACCTGTGAATTCATAATGAAGCCCCTTTACAGGGTGGTTTATATTATTTCCTGTACTTACAAATTCTTCAAATAATTTCTTTGAAATTAAAGATGCTTTTAATGCAGTAATATATAATCTATTATTGATTAGGATACTGTTTTTGGAATTTACATTTATTTTACTCATAACTTTTATTTATTTTTAATTATTAATATGGGGTAAATATACGAACAATATTTGGCTTCTCCAAATACTTTACCGGAAGCCTTAAATAACTCTTTTAAATATTGCTTGCTCTTTTAATTTAGCTTCAATTACAATATCAGGCTCTAACCCATAAGTTTGGATTTTTTCATAGATAATATCTGAGTGGGCTTGAGGTCTAATAGTTTCATCTAATTGTTCTTTCCTTCTACTTTCAGAATAATGACAACATTGAGCAATACCATCAGGCCAAGTAGAAGATGCTACAATTAATGCTTCTTCTTCTGTTAAACCACCAGTATTAAATTTATGGTGAAAATAATCAAATGTAATAGGTATGCCAATTTTTAAATGGACGCCATTCAATAAATCTTTAACAGAATATTCATTTGGGCTATCATCATTTTCGATTACTAGCCGTTTTTTGGTGTTAGTATCCAATAATTCAAAATTATCACAGAAACGTATTAATGTAGATTCCTTGTCGTTATATGCGCCTCCAACATGGATATTAATTTTGTTGTATGGGGATGGTTCATACCCCATCATATCAAATTGTAAGCTATGGAAGTTAAGTTCTCTAATGGTTTTCTCAACAACCTTTTTTGTGGGTGAAGCTAAACAATTATATGGGCCTGGATGCATCGTAAGACGTTGACCTGCATTTTTTGCAATATTTCCAATTTCTAACATTAGAGCACAAATTTCTTTATAATCTTTAAGATCTTTAATACTATATTCATCGGACCATGGGAATATTTGAGAAGAGAGTCTAAATAATTTAATACCCATCTCGTTATTCCACTGAATAATAGTTTTTAAATCTTTAACATTTAATAGAGATAAATCTGACACATAATCAATGCCCTTAGCATCGAATGTTTTTCGACGCATTGTGCGATTTGTCATTATTCCATTGCTACTTAAAGCAGTATTGATACAAGCGTAACCTAAATTCATAACCTTTATTTTATATTAATATACGAACAATATTTGGGGGAGCCAAATTAAAAATCTATACATAACTTTCTCCTATCTCATTGATAATTTCTTTTGCCTCTTCCAAATCAACTTGAAAAAATTCACGTTGTTTAGTTAAACGATATTCATTTAATCTTTCATGTATATCTTTTTCCAATTCTAACCCATTCCAACAACTATAAGCATACTCAACTTCATAAGGTAAAGCAACACCGGTTGCATTAGATAATTGTCTAGCTCTTTCTTCGGGTGTATTGCTAGTATAACCAATTTTAAATATCCCGGGTTGAGCAGGATTAGATAAGACATATACCCAAGAATCATGATCTCCATCACGATTAGTGTAAGAAAGTTTTTTACGACTTGTAAAATATGTAACATCTTCCCACCCACCACCTTTAGGGGAAGGAGTTAAGGTAAAGAAAGAAGCATCTTCAATACCTTTAGAAGGGAAGTATTGTTCGGATTCTTTTAATTGTAATTTTTGTAGTGACATAACCTTTATTTAATTAATATGGGGTAAATATACGAACGATTTTTAGCTCATCCAAATTTAGTTGTAAAAGCGGTCTCGAAACTTCTCTCTTCGACAATATAGCATCTATAAATACGTATATACTAAACGTCTTCCATCTTAAGCGCGAAATTTCCGGTAGAAATGACTCTATATTCATCAGTTGTAGTACCTACTTCATCCATTAAACATCTAGAATCACTAAATTTAACACCTAAGTTATGGTATTTGGATTCGGCATTTGGTCCGTTACACATAATAGTTAATCCTAAAGCAATAGGAATATCTTTTTCAAATTCTTCAACATATATTTTCTCTATGAAACCGTTGTTGTCAAAATCAACACAAAAATTTGCATCTCTTCCAAAAGGAGGACCAACAACGTTTCCAAAAGAATCAGTGCAAATTAATTCAGTATTTTCAGGATCAGGATTCCAATTCATTTGTCGAGTACCAGCAAATCTATCATATGAAATTGAAGGATCATATCCAATAACTTCTAATCCTAAGGCGTTGGCCGGTAGGAGAAGATCATAACGAGTGGGCCATGGTTTACCACTTCCTTTACTCATTAAGTAATTACCGTTAGTATCAATTACTTTTCTATATAAAATACCTTGTGTTACGGCGGATCCATCATTTTCCGCCTTTCTAACCGGTATAGCAATAGTATTAGTCATATTATTAGCAATTGCTGCTTTAGTAGACCATTCTCCATCATCACCTACAAAGAAATATTTTTCTCCTATATTAGATGCTTGTGGGATTTGAGTATCCGCTGTTGGGTTAGCTTGTAAGATAAGATATCCTGCCGAATATTGACCATCCGAAGAGGGTGAGTTAGTGAATGTCAGTTGTACGGTTTGAGTTAATGTAGGACCCACTACGCCCTGACCGTGCATTTCTGCTGCTGTGAAGTTAGTTATTGCCATGCTGGAATATTTTTATTATAAATATCACGTTTTGTGGGTTCCGTTTATAATATCCGAAGAACTTAATTCCCCATACCTCTTCACATATATAATTTCCTTAATAAACTCCTTACCTATTATGTCCTTATCTTTATAGTCATCTCCAATTAGCATATATTTCGGGGAATGTTCTTTAATTATTTCAATTAACTCATCATCTGTTGAGAAAGACACCACCGCATCAATATATTTAATAGCTTTTAAGAATTCTACTCTATGATGGAGATCATTAATAGGGCGGTTCTCTCCTTTCATCGACTGAATTCTATCATCCGTATCTATTCCTACTATCACCGGAAGACCCATTTGTCTTGCCCTTTGGAAGAGTTTGATATGCCCCATGTGGAGCACATCAAAACAACCATTAATCCAAATTACGTTTTTATGAGGCATATTCTAATGCTACATTAAATAACGCTTTATTAATTACCATATCTTGTTTGAAATTTTTAATTTCACGAGCTTTACGAAATTTACCACCTGCATAATATCCAAAATCACCTGTAACGATTTTTTCTTGAACTACATTAAATACTGACCAAAGATCTGATCCTGTATCTTCTTTACGAGTTGGAACTACAAGTTGCTTTAAATCGATGTCAATACGTTTCATTTCTTTTTCTGGAAATCTTGTATTAATAGCATCTTTAGCAAAAGCAAGAATTGATTCTTCTGTCATTTCTTGAGCTTTCATTTTATTCATTGATTCAACTGTTAATGGTAATTTTTCAACCATATCTTTAATTTTAACTTGTAAATCTTCAAATGAATAACCCATATGTCTCATTTTAACTGCTTCAAACTGAGTATCTGCAATTACTAATCCATTTGCACAAACTAATCTAAATAAACCTGCTTGGAATTGGAATGAATTTTTCCCATCATGAGAATTAGTTAATATAATTTGTGGGTATACTGTATCACCATCTTCACCATTAATAACAACATCATCATTTCTAAAAACTAGTAAATGTTTTTGAAATCCTTTAGTTGATTTCTTTCTCGCTTTAACTTCTTTAGCTTCAATTGGTTTCCAACCTAATAATTCCATATCATCAATTACTCTTTCTGTTGGAATATGTGTGTATTTTTTTGAAACATCACTACTTGGTGTTGTTGCGAATACTGATGGAGCTAAACTTGAAATGTTAGCTTTTGTTAAATATTTTGCTTCTTGCATGTCTTTTGAATTTACCATAACCTTTATTTGTTTTTAATTATTAATATACCGTGAATATACGAAAGCTCTTTCGGGGAGCCAAGCCTCCTGCGCATTACTTTTAATTACTTTTTAACTAATAGACTTGGTGAAACATTCATAAGAGCTCCTACTCTACCATCACCAACATTTATTTTCTGAACTTTAATGTTTTTATTGTTAATTTTAATAATTTTAAATTCATCATTAGAATTAACCGTTTTATGGTTAATACCAACAATTGCTCCAACTTGAAAATCATCTTTAGTAGCACGAACGATTTTTTCACCTTTTTCGGCTTTCATTTTCGCACTTAAACCATTTACATCATATCTGATAGTACCTAATGAAATATTAACACCATACTGATTTTCTAATTGAGCAACTGCTTTCTGAAAATCTCCTCTGAATTTTTGAACTTCTTGTTTTGTCATAATATAACCTTTATTTTTATTGTTCTATTGGCTTCGCGCCTCATTTACCCTGTAAATATACGAACCCTCTCTGCGGTAACCAAATATTTCACCGGAAGTCTTTAAAGAGCTGTTGCAAATACTATAACCATTATTATTACATATAATATTGGGCTGATGTCTATTTTATTTTTCATGCTGA
>Ga0209634_1000517_pt1 | contig 30080 bp, 18 predicted proteins | sample LinPmetageLP40_FD_184043 | JGI IMG/M metagenome (GOLD analysis project Ga0209634, IMG submission 184043) | Marine viral communities from the Pacific Ocean - LP-40 (SPAdes) (version 2) | ecosystem: Environmental > Aquatic > Marine > Oceanic | place: Pacific Ocean | collected 2010-08-26 | reverse complement strand
AAGAGCTTTAGGCTTAGGTGTTTTAGGTTGGCATACATACTTGCAAGAAAGAAGTTTACCATTTGAAGGTCTACTATCACAATATGAAACAAGAAAAATATTTAGTCAAATTAAAATCGAATCTGAAAGAGCTAGTATGGCACTTGCAGACGCTTATGGAGAACCTTTATGGTGTGTTGGCACTGGTATGCGTAACACTCATTTACGTGCTATTGCTCCCACTGTATCTAATAGCAAGCTTAGCGGAAACGTTTCTCCAGGAATTGAGCCATGGGCTGCGAATATCTTTACCGAACAAAGCGCAAAAGGCACTTTTATACGTAAAAACCCTACTTTGGAAACTTTACTCGAGAGTAAAAAAATCAATACCAAAGAGATTTGGGAAAAGATACTAGCAGATGGTGGTTCAGTTCAAGATTTAAAAGAACTAGACGACAATACCAAAGAAGTATTTAAAACATTTAAAGAACTTAACCAGTTAGAGTTGGTTAGGCAAGCTGGTATCCGCCAGCAGTATATAGATCAAAGTGTAAGCTTAAATTTAGCTTTCCCTAGTGAAGCAACACCAAAATGGATTAATAAAGTTCATATGGATGCTTGGCGTAAAGGAGTTAAAACTTTGTACTATATGCGAACAGAGTCAGTCTTACGCGGTGATATTGCCAATACCGCAATGGATGACTGTGTTGCTTGTGATGGATAAAAAGAAAAAGGGGACCACGTTAGTGATCCCCTTCTTCAGTTACAGGAACTTTTGGGTATGGTGCCCATTTTTATTTTGTTCCTAACACTTCCATTTTCTTCTAGCAATATCATTTGGACAATCACCATTTTCGTCAGGATCTTGGCATTTTTTAATACCAGCAGATCTAGCACAATACGATTTTTTACGAGGTCCACCTTCTGGTTGTGGAGCTTTAATATCTCCACCTGTTTCTCTATTATAAGCAGCTCTTTCTTCAGCGCTCATGCCTCCTTCGGCTACTCTATTTAAAGGCGAAACACCTAGCATGTTCAAGGCTGATTTTTTATTTATTCCACATTTATGTCCCATAATTAATCTTTTACACAATTGTTAACTAATTTAATGTTACCTGCCGCTGTTTTTTTTCCTGATGGTGATTTTTGCTTACCCTCAGCATGGTAACCATCCCAACACGTGTCAGCTTTTAAAGGGCTTGTCATTTTTGCTGGACTTTTCATATCATCTATGTGTTCATCAATTTCTTTAGATTGTTTTAAGTGCATTTTAGAGGCTCCTTGTAGCTCAGCAACGATTTCTTTTAATCTACCTTTTTTCATTATTTATTCATTTTTTTAAATGTTTTTGCTAAATTATATCTTTTACTTCCTGGAGGACAAGTTGGTCCACCAAATTTATCACCAGTACAAACACCTTCTGTACCTCTGGCTTTAATGTCTTTAGTCACTGCTTGTATCCAGTCTTTTTTCATAAACGGACTTGAAAATTTACTCATTATTTTATTATTTTATATGTTGTTTTGCCAAATTCTTTTTCGGCAAGTAATTTTCTATTTCTATTTTTTTCTACACTTATATAACTAACATGTATCCATGCTGGATTTTTGTCATCACCAAATTCCCATATGATTTGATCGAAATTACAGTGGTTACATATCCATTCGTACATCTCTGCATTAGTTTTATGTCCATAGACGTCATCTAAGTCCATTGCCAGACCTTTACAATGCTGAGAACTTGAAGCTCCTCCTATGGCTTTGTTTAATTCTTCAGAACGAAACATACTATTAATTTTTATTGGTCCACCAACCCATAATCTTAGCGGTTCAAATATTTTTTCAGCTAACATCTTCATGTTATTGGTTTGTTCTTCGTTAGGTAAATTATCTATACCACATCTTTTAGCTGTGTTCGAATGTATCGCTTCAGCTAAAGTAATATGTTCGCTTATTTTACTCATTTTCTTTTATTGCTTTTTTAATCTCCTCTTCAGTAATTATAAGTTTAAAACTTATATCAGCGTTCCATTGTGCGATTTTATTATTATCTTTATACAATATAGCTATTGGAACTGATTTAATTTTTTTCTTAAAAGCTGGTGTTTGTTCCTCTAAATAAGCTATTCTATGTTCCACATTTTTAACCTTGTCTATCCTTGCAGAGTTTCTTAAGTTCCATTCAGAATTAATTTCTAATAAAACGTATTTTTGTCCGTAAGCTTGAGTAGCTAAAAATATAGCTATTAAAATTAAAATGTTTTTCATGTTAGTCTTTTTTAATTATCTGGTAAAGCTTTTCGTCTATTTTATCTAACTTACCACTGTTTTGCTCTACTTTATCTTGCGTGTTCATTATAGTTTCTCTGATTAATTGATCTTTTAAATCATATTCAGTTCTACTAACCTCTGGCTTAGGTAGTTCTTTAGCAAGATCTATATCTTTTTGAAGAGCAAACCACATGCCAACTACCGTGACAACAAAGGATACAATTATTATTAGTGTTTTTAAATCTAAAGTTAATTCAGTGTTTTCTGAAATTTTCTTGCTCATTGTTTTAGTTTTCTTGTTTTTAATCCTTTATTTTTTAATGTTCTAGTTTTTAATTTACTATTTTTAATTGATTTTTTTATTTGTTTAAGTTCCCACTCAGACCATCCTGCTGTTAAAGCTAGTCTTTGCCAAGTTTCTACGTCATTATAAATAGCATCTTCAACGTTGTTTAATTTCTTTAAAACTCTATCTAAAGGTAAGTTAGTAGTAGCACTAACTACATTTGCTATAGCCATATAAGCTCTACTGTCTAAACTAAATTCCATATTATCAAAAGCACCATATTCTCCTGCTTTAGCCGCGCTAGAAAGTTTAGTTATTTTACTACCTATATTCGGTGATATTTTTAAAAGTTCGTTAACAGCTTTTATATACTTAGGGCTTTTCTTTTGAGACTCTGAATAAGTTGTTAGCGCAGCGTTTTTAAGACCAGCTACAACAGCTCCTTGAAAACCAGCACCTCTTAATAAAGAATCTGCCATGCCATTTGCCATTCTAGGTGCTTTATCTTCAAAAAACTCATCTTCTTCATCGTCACTAAAAGCCATGCCAAACATAGCATTTTGCATAGCGTTAAATATTAAATTTTGTATAGCTCCGTAATAAATTATTTTAGATATATGTGTTCTAGAATCTCCTCTACCGTTGTAAAGATCTTGAGCAGCTCTTTTCATTATTCTATTATATTGCATTGGTGTGTTAGCAAAAGCTAAAACAACACGACCTAAATTACTAGCTTGTTGTTGGCTAATTTTGTCTGTTCTAGCAGACTGTTGAGATTCTTCTGCTATTTCTTTAAAGTCTATAAATGCTTTTTCTTTAGCTTTAAGCTCTGTCATACCTTCTTTTATGTATGTTTTTATTCTATTTCTATAAAAAGTAGATCCACCACTGGCTATAGCAAAACTATCAGCGCCACTAGTAAGCATAAAGCCTTTTTTTAATAAATAGTCAATAGCAGCTTGAGCTTTGTTTCTTGAACCACCTACAGCATCTGCTAACTCAGATTCACTTACATTTATTTTTAACCCGCTTCTTCTAGATTTTAAATAATCAGAGTTGTATATTTCTATAAAATCTTTCCAATATTGCTTTTGATTAGCTAGCGCGGCTCCAGCTTTTAAAGGATTGTTATCTGTCCAGTTTAAAAAGTTAGTAGCTGATATAGTTTGTAGTATTGCAGATCTACTATTAAAGAACATTATAGCACCGGTAGAAGCGTTTATATAATCTAAAACTTTGTTTTCTAGACCGCCTTCAGACTGTCTATTCTTACCACTTCTCATCCTTGATAAAATGTTGTTTAAAGATTTTACGTATTTAGGACCATAAATGCTTTCAAGTTTGTTTAAATTTTCTTGAGAAAATACTTTGTCTACGTTTCCTTGCCACTGCTCTAAATAACTAGATCTTTTAGTTCCAGATAATAAATCTTTAATATCGCTAATTAAAGTACCTCCTAACCATTCTCTCCCTGGCTGTGGCCAACCGTCTCCTTTAGTTATTTCAATTAACCTGTTTGAAAGCGCTTCTAGTTGAGGATTTTCTTCTACAACTTTTTTTATTTCTTTTAAATCTGCTTTAGATAATCCAGGTATTTCCATACCTTGTTTGTTCCACATATACGTTCTCAAGGTTTGTTGATTTGTAAAACCTGTTTCGTTTTTTTGTAGTAATTCTTTTCCTTCAATTTTTAGTTCAGACTTGATAGCATTAAAATCTGCAGCTAAACTCATTTTATCTCTAGTTAAATTATCTTCTGCTCTAGCAAAAGGATCAAAAAAGTTTTCTTTCCACCATTTTTGTTGAGCTTCACCAGCTTTGCCTTTTCCTAATGTATTATAAATTAATCCTTTAAAGTCTTCAGCAGAATACTTAAACATAAACCCACCACTTCCTTTGTCTGCGCCTATTAATTCACCTTTAGCTTTGCTGTATTTTTTTTCTAAACCAATCCCGTATTTGTTTTCAAGAAAACCATTAAAATCTCTAGATATATCTTTAGAAGCCAACGCTTGTTGTACTTTAGATTTTACGTCAATAACGTCTAAAACAGATTTAACTGCTTTAACATTTTTCATAGCATCATCTGCAAAATAAAAATCATTGTAACCTTCAGTTGCTTTTTCTAATATCCAATTAGATTTAGCAATAGGAGAACCATTTTCTAATCCTGTTATGTTTTCTAAAGGTATATCTAATCCAATACCTTTTAAGAACTTTTTAATAGCTACAGCAGATTCTTGAGGTCTTGCGGTTAACACAAACATATCTCTAGCTCCAGGTGAATCAGCCATTGTTTTAGCTAAATCAAACAGCGGTCCTTTTTTACCATCAATAACCTTATTAAATTCAGAAAAATCAAACTTTGCTCCAGCGGCTTCTAAAGCTTCAGATCTTTTAGCAAACTCAGTAGCATTTAATTTGCCTTTTTTACCATCAAGCATAGTGTAAAGCACGTTAGACTTAGATTTAGCCAACGTATCATCAAAATCAAACACTCTGGCTTTTTTAGCTTTTTTAGGCAAATTAGCTAACTTAATTGCTTTGTCTCTATTTTTTAATCTTTGTAATATTTCCGCCTGTGATACCATTAAGTCTCTACTACCTAGTACACCTCCTTCTTTTCCTATTTTGTAATTTTTATCGTAACTTTTTTTAGTTTCTTTTTTATTTTCAACAGCAGTTTTAAGCAGTAGTTCGTTTACTTTTCCAGGGTAAAAAACATTGGCAGCAACCATATCTTTAAAGTAAGCTTCTTTTAAATTTCTTAACTCAACACCAGTTTGTTGTGATATTTTGTTAAGCATTTTATCGTATAAAGTTTCTTTAAACTCACTTTCTACTGTTCTGTATTTTTTTAAGTTTTCTAAATCTAAAGCCATTCTAGCCATACCAGAAGTGTTTGTTGCTCCTCCAGCACGATCTATTTTGTCAAGGTATTTTTTAAAAGATATAATACCTTTGAAATCATTCATTATTTTTCTACCATCCTTTATCCATCTACCTTCTACAATAGCCATCGCAGCCTGCATACTTTGCTCTAAAGAAGATTTAACATGCTCTAGCTTTAATTTTTCAATAGACCCACCCTCAAATAATACAGCTTCTATTGGTACAAACATTCTGCCAACGCCAGACACTAAATTACTATTGTTTGCTGCTGTTTGTAGAATATACTGAGATCTTTCTACAAATTGTGCTTTATCTTTAGAGCTATATAACCATTCTTGTTTAGCTCCTTCAATAGCGTAATAAATATCTGCTTTAACTTGGTTATCACCTTTGTTTATAGCTTTTTTTAAGGTATCTATTTTTTCAACTTCAGACATTTTTTTCCACAAAGCATCGGCAGTTGCTTTTTTCTGAACACTCATAGATTTAAACGTAGCTTCTTTTAATTTATCTAAAAGATTTGTAACAATTTTACCAGTGCCGAAAGCTTTTAACATTCTTTCGTTTTGATTTTTTGTTAAAAGATTATCCGCAACATTTTTTCCACTTAATTCTTTAGTTTTAACTTCACTGTTTAAACCTTGTAATTCATAATTAGGAGTTTTACCTTTGTTGCCTATACCTTTAGCGCTAGGTCTTGTTCCTAAGCCTAAACTTTGCATAAGAGTTTCTCCTTTGCCAAGGATATCCGTAATCCAAACAGGTAAAGTACTAGCAAAAGACTCAGCTTGGTTTACATAACCTTCTATACGCAACATGTCGTATATATCTGCTATTTTTACTCTAACAGAGTTTCCATCTGAATCTAAAACATTTTTACCTTTAGAACCAAACATTCCTTTACCTACAACACCATCTACAACATCTGTGTAAGAAATGTCAAATGGTAATTTATTTGTTTTTAGTTTTTTTATTAAAGACTTAAACGTTGGGCTGCTAGCTTTTGCATCTTTAGCTTTTTGCTCTAAAAATTTAATATTATAATTATCAAAAAACTCAGCCATCAAAGGTCTTTCTTTTGAAAATTTATCTCTATTAGTATTATAACCAATTAAATCTAAGTTAAATTGTTTTTCATTTAAAGCAAAGCCATCTCTATTAGCTTGGTTAAAAATATCTTTAGAAGCTACACTGTTTTGTTGGCCTGCTTTAATATTGTTTAATAAGTTTTCTGTGGCGCCATTTTTTAAAGCTATATCTCTAACGGCTTTGTTTGTTGCTGCTCTAAAAGCTAGCTCCATTAATCCTTTTAAAGTTTGACCTTTTGGCTCTCTAACAACGTTTTCTAGCTTTTGCTCACGTTTACCATCTACTATGCCAAATTCTTTTAAAAACTCAGCCCTGCTTAATTTAGGGTTTACAATTAACTCATTTGAAGAGTTTTTAATGTAAAAAGCTTTCTTAATGTTTTCAGGTATAAATGTAGATTTTCCTTTAAATATACCTGAATCAATTTTAGACTTAGGTAAGATCTTCATTAGCATATCGGCGTTAGCAAATATAAATTGTTGTATACCTAGTATATTGTCACCTTTTCTAAAATTATCTTTAGCGGAATCTATTCTTGAGCCAGGAACATTAAACATGTCATAAAAAGTTTCAACTGATTTTGTTCTTAAATTACCAAAGTTTGTTTTCTCTAAGTCAATACCTTTGATAGCTTTTTCAGTTTGTTTTATAAAACTTTTTCTATATTTTTCAGAAATTAAATTAGTAGCATCTAACTGCGCTACAAAGTCTTTTTTATTAACGTCAGACTTATCTGCAAAAACTTTTTCTGCTTGGTTTTTAATATTTTCGTTTGAAGTACTTTGTGTTTCAACTTTTGCTTTAAGTTCTTGTAATATACCTGAGTATTTTTTAGGTAATATGCTATTCATGTAAGCACCAAAAGGAACTTGTTTAGGTGTTTCTAGTTTTTTACCGTTTTTATCTACAACAATTTCAGCTCTGTATGTTTCCCCTAGTCTAGTTAATTTTTCTAAATATGAAGAATAAAAATCTTGAAAACTATCTATTTTTAAAGCAGCGTCTAAAGTCAAATCTCTACCTACTTTAGCAGCTTGTTTAGCCAAAGCGGCAGCTCTAGGTAAATTGTTTTCTATTAATTGATTTCTTAGTTTTAAAGAAGGTTTTAAGTTACCTTTTTCATCTCTAATGTTTTCTTTTAATATGTCTTCAAATATTCTATCATTTGTTGCAACAATTTTCTTTGTTGAAGACTTTAAACCTAGTTCTGTTTCAATTTTACTATTAGCGAATAAATCTTTAGAAGCTTTACTTGCCGCTATTTTATCTTGTATTACTATTTTTTTATTATCTACAGCTGTAGTAAATTGTAGTATATCAATTTCATCTAGCCTAGCTAGTATTTCAGATTGCCTACCTAAACCTCTACCCATTCTAGCTTGTTGACCTAATGTACCAAGTAATTGAACAACGTCTTTAGCTGTTTTAGGCACTGGTATTTTTCCACCAAAGCTGTTTATCATTATGTCCCTATATTCTAGTCTAACTTCTTTTAAAAAACTAGAAGCTAAATCAGGATTTGAATAATAAATCATAGGATCAGACAAAAACTCACTCATAAACGCTAGAAACTCTTCTGCTTTAATTTCTTTGCCATACTCTCCATACGATTCTTCAATTCTTTTAGCCATGTCAGCACCGTTGACTTTTTTCCACACACCATTAGCATCTTTAAATTCAGCAAAATTATAACCTTTGAAAAGAGACTGTAGTTTTGTCAAATAATTTCTTTCTACTTTTGGATTTGCTTTAAAGTATGCGTCCGCTGCTGCGTGTGTAAACTCGTGTAAAGGTTTTCCTGGAGTATATAAGTCAAGATCAAAAACAACTTTACCTTTACCTTCTTTAGTTGTTGGTGGTTGATACTCAGCTGTGTTACCTGCGTCTCTCCCGTTTTTGTCTCTACTAAAATTAAGTTTTCTAAAATCCGCACCTCTACCAAACTCAACTGTAAAACCTTTAAAATCAGGTATAGCAGATTTTATAGCCTTTTCCATTGGCTCGGTATATAGTTTGTTGAAGTTTGCTTGGAAATCTTTTGCGTTTGGATTTAAATCTCCAGCTGTAGCCCAGCTTAAAAAGTATTGATTAGCCTTTGAAGCCGCATCCATATAAGTATCGTACTTGTTTTTTTCTTTTTGATTTAATTCTTTAGGATCTTTGTATACTTTTTCTGCACCAATTTCTTTTCCCTCAGCGTCGTATGTTTTTTTGTAACTACCAGTGTCTAGTATATCATTAGCTTTTTTACGAAACCCTGCAATATAACTTGCTTGTTGAGCGCCGTTCATAGCATCCATTCTTTTTAAATTATGAACACCAGCTAAACTAAATATAAATACATCGGCTAACATGTCTCTACCAACTTGATCCATGTCTCCAAAATACTCTTCCATGTCAGAAGCAAAATCTTTATCGTCCATTAAATCAGCCCATATAGATTCTGTAACTTTAGCTGACTGTACGGAAAAAGCACCAATTGGTCCAGATTTAATAACTTTTTGCCATATAGGTGTCATCCACTTAAATGTACTTTTAAAAGGATTTACACCACTAGTAGCTGCTCCAAGTCCATAAAAAGTAGCACCACCACCAGGTTTCATATCAAACGCTAATTGCATTTTACCTTCTTCTAGCACAGCTCTGTAAGTATGTGCTAACATTTTTTGAAAGCCATTACCTTTATGTAATTTAGCTAATGTTGCGGCCCAACCTGTCATTGTAGCAACACCACCACTAGCCGCTGTTATTATACCTAGTTCTACTAACATAGGTACAAAATTTCCAACACCTTCGCTAACGCTTTCAGTTAAATTGTATTCAATATTTTTCTTTTGCTTATTGGTTAGCTCTATAGATTCTGTTTCCCCGTTTAATACAGGTTCGCTAGAGTTGTATATACTAGTAGCCTCAGACCATCTATCTAAAATAGATCTATCAAAACCATCGGCACTACCTGTTATTATTTTTTCAGCTTCAACCGGCGTAACATCGCTCCATTCATTTATAACAGCAGCAATAGCTACTTGACCAAAATTGACTAATCCATTGGGTTTTTCTATAGAAGCAGGGTCTAAGTTTTCTTTAGCAATACTGTAAAGTCCTTTTATTTCTCTATAAGTTTCGTTATATTCTTCATCAAAAATTTTCCAAGATCTAAGATCTTCTTCTGACACACTGTTAAGTGGATTTGCTAAAAAATCAACCGTACCTTCAAAGTCTCCAGGAACTAAACCAGCTTGGCGTATTTGAGTTAGTGTAGCTTCAAAGTTTTTAAGACCAGCCCCATATTCTTCGTTGTCTACAGTGGCTGTTGTTCCTAATCCCATTTGAATAAGCTTATTATAAGCTCCTCTATTACCAAACCGTTCTAATGTAAATTTAATTTTAGTGTCTTTACCTGTGTCTACTATTTTTTGCAAAGAAAAAACTTTGTTGTTTAGTAAATTATTAGCATGTTCTTGAGGGGTTAAAAGAGGATTTGTATCTACTTGCTGATAAACAAAAGCTTCCATTTTTTCCCTAGCTTCTCTTTCGTTTTTTTCAGATTCAGTTTCGTCTTTTTTATCTTTAATTACGTTGCCGTATTTATCAAACATTCCTTCAGACTCACCCCCTCCTTCAGTAAGCTCGTCAATAGTTATTTTACCGTCTAGCAACGGAAAGCTAAGAGCTGCTTCTAAAAGTCCTTTCATTTTAACAGGAGCTTTAACTAAGCTTTCTGTAATAACGTCTCTTTCTGCTATTTTTTCTCGAAGTTGATTTTCAACACTTTTTCGATTTACACCAGTTAGTCCTGTTGTTTCATTTTTTAATCTATTTTCTAATGTTTTTATTTCTTGCTGCAACTCATTCCTTTTGCTGTTTAGATCAATTCTATTTCTTTGAACTGCATCCTTACCGTTGTATATGTTATTTAATATACTTTTTTTAAATTTTTCATCAGGTTCATAAGAATTTACAGTATCTATGTTTAATTTTTGCTCAGCTAAAACTTCAGCTTGATTTGTAGCGCTACTAAGCATTGGTTGATAAAGCTTTAAAAATTGATCTTTACTTATGTCTTTACCAAGTTTTTTTACAAAATCACTTTCTTGAAATTGTTCAAATAAATAGTTTTTTACTATTTCATTGTCAGCGTCAGAGCCACTGTAAGTTCCTCCTAACTTGTCTTTATCTTGCCTTAAGCCTAAGTCTTTCAGTACGTTGTTGTTTCTTAAATTAGTAATCATAAGATTTTCTAACTCGTCAACACCTTGACTCATTTCTTCTGGAGACACAACAACGTCAACATCTGGAACGCCTTTTATATCTGGCCTAACTGTTTCTACACTGTAGTTTTCAGAGCTTTGTAAGTTTGTTTTTGTGTATATATTTTTTTTATCTTCAGATATTTTTGCGCTATCTTCTAAAAACTTAATATATTCTTCATACTCTGTTTCAATGTCTTCTTCTTTAGTGTTTCCAGCAAAGTTCTTTTGACCAATTGTTATTTCGTTTCCATCAGCATTACTTAATCTTATTAAATCCATTCCAATACCCTGAAACATCGAGCCTTCGTCTATTTTTATTCCAATACTAGACAAGTCACCTAATTCTTTTATACCTTCGTCTTCCTCTAATGTATAAATTTCTTTAAATTTGTTAATATCAACAGCTTCCCTCGGAACAGCCGCAGGTTTGTTTTCTAGAGAATCCGAAGAACCAATCTCCAAGTTCGAATCCAAACCTAGTTCTTTTTTCCTTGCATCGAGCGCTTGAGCTTTTAGATCCACAGGCGCACCCGTTATTTGTAGATCGCTTGTCTTTCCCGCTTTAAAGTCTTGTACTTTTAAAGCAATTTCTTCAGGACTTAAACCTTGAAGAATTAATGAATTTCTATATTCTGATACGGTCATAATATTTGATTTATCTTGCTTGGTATTTTATTATATCTTTTACTAATTGCTCTTCTATTTGTAAGTCGGTAAGATCAGCGTTATTTTTTTTCTTGTATTTAATATACTCTTCTTCATTTTTTACTAAGTTTTGCATAAATTTAACATTTGCTAATATTTTATTTTTTTGTTTACTAGTAACTCCTGTTGAGTATCTTAAAGCGTATTGTACTCTATTTACAGGATCTCCAAGACCTTTTAAAGCCACGTATCCTGATGTAGTTTCTCTAAACACTTCTCCTGAACCATATTTTTCTTTCACTATAGGTATAGCTTGTTCCATGGTTTTTATTTTTTTAAACTCTTCCGTGTCGTCAATAATTAATTGGGCTATAGTTTTATTAGAAACAAATTTAGCACTTTCACTTAAATCATTTAAGTCAGATATGTAACTATTTAAATCAATGTCATTAGCGGTTCCACTTACAAAAGCATCATTACTTCCACCAACACTATTGACTATTGTCTCGTATTCGTAACTTGCTATCTCATCACTTTCCCCACTTTCACCTAATGTAACACCTGTTCCTGGAACTGGTATTTCTCCTTCAACAAATTTTAGATATTTTTGATCCCACACTTTTTGATAACCATCTTTAAATAAATCTTTTTGCTCATCTGTCAGCGTTGCGGTGTATTCCATAGGAGGTAAATTTAACTCTTTTGCTATATATCTATTGTAAGTACCTATAGCTTCTTGCACGTCTTCTTGTTGATTAGAATCTAAAAAAGAAGCAGCCGTAGCATCATTAGTAATTCTAGTTTGATCTAAGAATTGCTGTCTTTTACCTGGGTCAATTTCAAAAATCTCATATTGTTTCCTGCCTCTAGTTATTGTTCTTGTTTTAGGTTTTTTGTTTTCTCCTTCGCCAACAAAAACTTTAAGCTTCTCTATGTCAAACGCGCCTTGTTCGTTAAAAAACCCAGTACCCATGTTGTCAGCGTCCATTAGTCCATTAACATCTACAGGTTTGCTATAAATATTTCCAGATCCTAATCTACTTAAGTTAACTTCAAAAACTCCATCGACTAAGTCTTCTGACTTAAAAGCGCCTTCAGGTCCTTTTACCATAAATATAGTATTACCGTTTTCATTTTCTTTAGCAGTAACACTGTATCCACCAGTCATCTCACCTTCTACATCTTCTAATTGATTTCCATAACCTGGTTGGTTATAAATAGCGCCTAAAGCAGCTCTTAAATCTGCGTTAAAGTTACCATCAAAACTGCCAGTTGCAACGGCTTCTTGCATCTCTAAATATGATGCATATCCTGTTTTTAAATCAGCAGCTACCCTAGATGGTTTAGTGTCCATGCTTCCTACGTATTTTGCAGCAGCTCTTTTTTCTTCTAACGAAGCTCCTGATCCTGGTTGCGTAATTCTTACGTTTCTAGCATATTCTTTTGCAGTTTCCTCTGTAAAAATCTTGCTTAAAGCAGACGCATTTTCTGGGGTTGTTTTATTACCTATGTTTTTTTCATTAACATAATAAGCATTTGCTTCAGCAGAATCAAGCTTTTCGTTTTGCAGCCTATTTTGTTCTGCTTTTTTTTCTCTTTTTTCAGCGGCAATTATTTCGCTTTGAGCAATTTTTTCTACAGTTCCAGATATAGTATTTTGTAAGTTTTGGAAAGCCTCAGCGTTTGATATTATTGTTCTTTTTGGGTTGTTATATGCCATTATATTTTTATTAATTATTATCTCTAATTATCATCAGCACCTTGTGATGCTTTTGCTTGCATATATGATCCTAACGTAGATGTTACACCACCAATAGCACCTGTTATAGCGCTTGTTTGGTCCATGCTAGCTTGAGCAGCTTGAGCGTTAGCGTTGTCCAATTGACCCGCTACTCTGTCTATAGCTGCGTTTTCTCTATCTTCAGTAGCATCAAACATGAATATATTACCAGCCGCTTCGCCTTGCTGCATTCTTTGACCTTCTGATATTTGCACACCTTGTATTCTTTGAGATTCAGACATTTTTAATTGTTCCATTTGAGATTCTCCTTGAGCTCTTAGTTTTTCGTTTTGAGCTTCTTGAGTTTCAATGCTAGCAGCCACACCTTTTTTAGATTGCAAAGCGGCTTGAGCTAAAGCAGTTGCACCACCAGCGCTAGAACCACTGGCTCTTAATGTATCTAATGTATTAGCTAAACTTATGTCAGCTTGTTCTATTTGTATTTCTGCTGCTTGAGTAGCAACACCTAGATTAGCATAAGGATTAGTTATCATTCCAGAAAGATTTTCTGCTAATCCACTTAAATTTTCATAACCACCGTAAGGATTTGTAATCTCTTGTCTGTTGTCTTCTAAGTTTTTTAATTTAGACCTAAGTCTTCTAGCTTCTCTTTCTGCTTCTTGTTTCATTTTTTTAGCATTAGCAGCTCCAATAAATCCACCTATAATATTCATACCTAGACCTAGACCTGTAGCCATATCTAAAGGATTTGGTTTTTTGCCCATTTTATTTATTTTTTTTATTAATATGCATTTCTTACAAATTTAGTACCAACGCTCCATAATTCTTTAGCTCCACCTGCTTGTGTTTTGTTATCAGTAGAAAAAGTTACAGTAGCAAAATATCCTTTTATACCAGATATTGAGTTACCATAAACAACTTCACCTAATCTAACGGTACTTGAATTTATTAAGTTAGCAAAATATTTATTTTCTTTTCTTTCAAAACCTCTTCTTTGTACTACAATTCTACCAGAAGAAGTATCTTCGTATCTACCGTCTATATAACTAGGTATTTGAGCTGTAGTATCTTGATAAGAGTTCCAGCTAGGCATTCCAGTGTAACCTTGATCTTGTTGTTGAAAATCAGAAACAAAAGAATTAACCTGCCATCCATTATCACCTTCATAATTTACTGTTTGAAAAACTTTAGATTTTGAAGACTCTGGATTAAACACAAAAGTAATAGTAGAATTATATCTAACACCGTAAAAATATCCTCTATTTAAACCGTTTGATTCAGAGTAGTGTTTATATAACTTTCCAGCATGTGTAGTGTACGTATTGCTTTGCAAACTAAATATTAAACCAGGTTTAAAATCATAAAAACTACTCCAACCATTAACTAGTTCATCAAAAGCTAAGGTATTGTAACCAGTGGGTCTTAAAGATTCTATCCATTCAGGATAGTTTTGCAAGGATAAAATATAATTTTTATTGTGAATATCGTAGCCACCAATAACATGATTTTTAATTGGTGTGTAAAATCTAACTGTATTACCTAAATTAATTGTTACAGCTCTATCAACAGTTATTATTCTACTTGCATAATTTATTAATACTACATAACCTGCAAAGACACCGTTTGTACTTATGGCCATTCCTAATTGAATGTCGTTAACCAAAGCTTGGTCAGCAAAACCTATGTTAAATCTATAACTCCAATCAGCCGAAGGTATTCCTTGACCAGCTAAGTTTGTAGAAAAGCCATATGTAGAAAATTCATTTATAGAACTAAAAGTGTCTCTAAAATAATCTATCATACCATAACTAGATATTTCTGTTATACCATCTCTAGACAGTCTTAAAACAACTCCTTTGTTAGCGTCTGTAAAGTATTTTTGATAACCATATATAGCAAAACTTAAAGGATCAGTTGAAATACCCCATTCTCCTAAATAAGCTTTGTTTTGGCCTATAACTTGATTTCCAGTTGTAGTTATTGCTTGGCCTTCCGCAGTATATATAGCGTCTTTATCTATTAAAGAATAGCTTACTTTCTTTTCTTGAAATATTAATAAATTAGTGTCTTCTGCGTATAGTTTTTGTATAGATCCATTTATAGGGTCTATGCTTCTAGTTATATCTTCAGCTACGCTAAATTGATTTGTTTGATTTATACCAGTTCTAGAATTAAATATACCTGAGTATATTAATGAGTTACTTCTGTGCTGTTGGTTAGGTTCGTCTTCTACTATATAAGCTTTAACGCCTAAGTCAACCTGAGTGTTGTTATAACCACCTCTTATTCTTGATTCTTCTATTTGCCAGTTATTTGTAAACCCGTTTGTTTGATCTACAGCAGTTCCAGGAAACGGACCAGCAACTTGATAAGGATAACCCTTAGGCCAAACAGAGTTGCCATTAAGATCGTTTAAATTCTTCATCCAAAAAGAATTATAATATTGTACTTCTAGTGTAGTAGCCATAGTTTATTATTACTTATTTTTTTTGTTACTTACTACGCAGAGCAAGTTATCTACCATAATTGTTTTATGATTATGATCACCTACAAAAACATCTAAATACCAATGTTTATTTATATTTAAACAAGGATGTTTTATTTTTGTAGCAATCTTTGTTTCAACTGTATATCTTTGCTTTTCATAACCGTGCCAAATCTCTTTGCATGTTTTTTGCGGGGTTAAGATTAAGTGTTTTATGTTTTCTAAATCCTTTATATCTTTTAATATAATATCTGCTTCTGGTTTGTTATATTCTTTTTGATTTTTTAATAAAAACCTAGCAAGACCACCAGTTATTACAACCTTATCTTTTATTTTTTCTAATAAAGCTATAATGTTTTTTATATCAGTTATGAACACGCTCCTTGGTTTGGGTCTGTAGTAGGGTCTAAAGGTCCTGGCGTTGTGCAAGATCCTTGGGAACCTGCATTACTAGCTCCTTGGGTTGTTACTATAGTGCTTGCGGCTCTGGTACAAATATAACAATCTCTATCTTGGTTCATAAATATTGGACCACGAGCTACGTCATTACAATCTGTCCACGCAAAAGTACCACCAGTGCTAGAACTTGTTCTTATTAAGTAATTAGTACAAGACCCAGCACAGTCAATTTCATTAGCAAACCCCCAAGATATAGTTGAAGGAATATTTTCAACTCCCCAACCAGTTCCGTCACCATTGTCAAAGTTATCCTCAAGATTTGGAGCTAACCAACCAGCAAATCTTACACATTTAGGTCCTCCGGCTATGGTATATTGACCAGGAGTAATACCATCTGCTGAGGCTGGAACAGTTGTATCTAGTAAATACGTGCCATCTCCACAGCTTGGAATTAAATCTGTTATATCAAGAGCAGTCGAACCGTAGTTTAAAACCTCTGTTAAAGATCTACATGTTTGACCTCCAGAAACATTGTATATAACTATTGTTACGCTACATGAATCAACGGCTCCGCCAGCGTCTGTAACGGTTATAGGTATTAAATAAGTACCTGCCGCAGCGTTGGCTATAGCAGAAATAGTGCAAACTCCAATTGTATTTTGTGCTAAAGTAAAATTATCTGTTACCGCTGTAGTTGCTGCACCTGAAAAAGTAAACGTCAATTCATCTTGAGCAACTCCGCCTAAACAATTAGAACCATTTCCAGCGTAAAAAGTAAATACTACTTGAGAGCTAGACGAATCAGTAACGCCTACTGTAGCGACAGGTTGAGCTGCGCATCCATCTATTTGAGGACAAAGAACAGGTGTTACCACTGTAGGAATAGTAGGCCAATTGCTTGAGGCTCCTGGTTTTAAAAATATAGGCGATATATTAGCTAAAGGTACGTCTATAGATACATCACTAACAAAAGTTTCCGTTCCAGATATAACAGAGCATTGTACTGTCATAGTGAAATTTCTTGGATCTGGTTGCGTACCATAGTAGAAAAAAGCGCCAGGTTTTGTCCATATTTTAAAACTATTTGGATCACCTATTGTGCCATTTCCTAAAACCTGCAATTCAAACTCTGACGATCTGTTTGTTCCAGCGTCGTCAAAAACTTGTAAATTATTAAACGTTACTAATGGTATAACTGCCCCAGTGCTATCGTTGACAGTCATTGAATTAGATGTTACTTCAGAAGTACTAAACGGAGCAGTTGTTAAAGGGGCTCCATCTCCTTCGTCTAAATCAGCAGTGTAACCTGTAACCTCTACCGCGCCTGGATATCCACCTGTAATTATAGCAGCATTTAGTTCTGATATAATACCTGTTGTAGAAGTTTCCCAATATATGTCTAATAAAGATTCCACTGGAGAAGTTTCATATACGGCTAAATTTAAAGGATAAGCATTTTGAGTTGTAAAAGAAGCCACGGTATCTATACAGTTAGCTGTAATTGTGAAAGTAACCTCACCTGTACCACCAATACCAAACACAGCATCTAAAACTGTTTCACTAAAAGTTATTGTTTTTCCTAATGGATCAATAGAGTCTGTGCTACCAGTAGATCTTACTTGACAGCTTTTAACTTCACCAGCGTTGTTTATTGTTAAGAAAAAAGTAGCATTACCTGCGTAAGTACCTCCGTCTTGAATAATAGGTGTGGCTACGTTTTTATTATCAGTATAACCCGTTGTTGTATTTGCTGTTCTTTCTAAATCATCAGCAATTATTAAAGTGTAAGTAGCAGGTGTTACTATAGCGCCAGTGTTAACTTTACCAATACTTAACTGCGTAGTTGTGCCATTGTCTATAGGTTCAAATGTATTTTTTGTAGATATTCTAGCAATAGAAGGATTAGTTTCTGATTGATAAAATTCTACGTAATTTATATTAGGGTCAGTTATTGTATCTAAACCTGTTCCATTAAAATTAGAATCTCTTAGTGTAGATATAGAGGTTACAGTATCAGCAAAAACATCTGGATACCATTGCATATTATAAGCATTTGTATTACCGCTGCCAACTGTTTCTCTAGGACTAACCCTACCAAATAACCTTACGCTACTTCTGTATTGTTTTTGATCAGGACCAATCTCAGATAAATCTCTAGGTATTTTATTTATATTATCATTTATTAAAACAATATTTGCCGTTTGCCCTTGTTCAAAAGTTGTATCTCCACCTGGAGGACTTGTCACGTAGTTACTTGGGTATCCATTTAAAATACCTGGAATATATGAATTATAATAATCTTGCTCTGTTTGTCTTACAACTATTTTATAAGAATACCAACCTAAAGGGTTAGGTGGATTTATTATTAACTGTAAAACCGCGTCATTATTACCAGCGTCTACAATAACTCTAGCATTATTTCTAACAGTTTCACTTGGTTCTGGAGGTTGAGATGATAATGTAACGCCTGTTATTGCGCCTGTTGCGCTTACAGAGGTTATGTTAACAAACATTCCATCGTCTAAACCACTACATTCTACACTATTTGCAACACTGTAACCAGTTCCTGCATTGAATATAATAAAACCATCAATAGCATTATTAGCGTCTTTATATAAGCCTGGATAACCCTGTATAGTTGATATTTGAGAAGGTATAGGTGAATTAAATAATGTTCTTAAAGCATACCCTGGCCAGTTAATAATACTAGAACCTGTTTCGTCTTTATATGGTAAATAAATAGTAGATCCACCAAATAAAACACCAGAGCTTGTAGAGCTAGTATCCTGACTAGAAAGTATAACACTAGACTGTCTTCCAAATCTATCCGCTAATACAATACCTACTTGGTAATTTCTATTTTGTTTTACTGTATGGTTGGGGTATTCTATTTCACTAGAGCCTAACGCTAAAGTCTTGTCTGCGTAGCCAACTCTATAGTCTAAGCTAATTGGTGGCGATTGTTCGTTGTAAAAATTACCGTAAGTTATTCTGTTCGATGTAATTTCTTGGGCTAAAGCTCTTGTAGGAACTTTATCATAAACTCTGGTTGTTTGAGCTTGTGTTAATGTTTTGTAAGGCTTGGTTGATATATATTTATAGCTATATATTTTAGTGTTAGCGTTTGCGGCCATTGCTGTTTCAACCTCTTCTATAGGTATACTTTCAATAACTTTAACCACTAAGCCATCTGACTCTTTGTATAATATGTCTAAACTTGAAACTTTATGCGCAACCGATGGTGCTGTAGATTCAAACTCTATGCCTAAGGTTATTTGAGCAACATTGTTTTCAAACCAATTAACTATAGTACTTTGGTAAGCGTTTTCTTGATCTCCACTTAAAAAATACCCTTGTTGTTTAGGTATATAAGCCACTTGAGTAAAAGGAGCCATTAAAGAATACGTGTTGTCTTCAAACTTAAATCTATAACTAAACCTTGCAAATTTATCTTCTAAAAAACTAGGATCACCAGCCCACGAAGAGTCGTAATCAGGATTTATATTAAATATAATAGAAACGTTATCAGTAACTGTAATAGGATTATTTAAAGTTATAGACGTTGGCGCTGTTGGAATAGCGGCAGACCCTACAACCGTAGAAACAACAGTACCAGCTGGAACACCAGTACCTGTTACCGTTTGACCTACTAAAACAAAATTATTATAAACTAAAGGACTAGCAAAAGGATTTACTGGCGTGTCAGTAACTTGATTTCCTACAAAATGATCTATAGCGAATGGATCTCCAGCAGCTATTGTTCCAGCTTGATTAGTTAAAGCGGTTCCGCCGTTTGGCAATGTTTTGTTGGCTGGATTAACCATTGTAGATTGCGTAGGGCTTACTCCAGGCGCTAAAGAAAAAGCGTTAGTTAAACTTATAGACTTCCAAGGGTTATATCTAGCTACAGAGACAGAATCTTCATTATTATAATAAGAAGAATTACTTAAAGCTCTTGTTATATCTATTTTTCTAGGTTGATTTCTATTATCTGTCCAGAATAAAAAAGTCTCTAATAGATTAACACCAATTACTGGTTTTGTTTTAGAAAAGTTTAAAAAATAACCTTCAATTAACTTAGTATATACTTGAGTTATTTTATTATATTCGTATATATAATGCAAAGAGTCGTTTGACGCAAAAGTATTACCTAAACTACTAGCGTCAGCAAAATTAGTAATAAAAAAATAAATACAAGAAGTTGCTTCTGAAACATAATTACCTATTATAGATAATTTACTGCCAGCTATAGAGGTTACTGAGATTAATTCATTACCTAAAATATTCTCTAAAGCACCTACGTCATCACCTTCTGATCTGCTTATTGCAACATTTTGAGCGTCTCTATATTCGCCAGTAGGAAGCAATCTATCATCTAAGTCTTTGTTCATTTTAGACTTGATAAAAGTGTTTCTAATTTCTGCCATTTAGTTTATTATTTTATCCATTTAGACTTACCTCTCATTACTTGAATTATTTCATCTAGCTTAATGTTTGATAATCTTATTTTAGCGTTTCTAAGAGCATTTGTTCTATCTCTCTTAAATCTTTGAACTATATATTCTTGAACGTTTGCTCTAGTAGAAAGAACAGAATACGCTACATGCATATACATAGCTTGTTCTGCCATTTTAGGCACTTTGGTATCTAAGTCGTAAGCTAATCCGTCTGATATATATTCTAATATTATTAACTTACCTTTTAAATCACTAGAAAAGTTAAAAGTTCCTTGTCTTTCATCTATATTAAACCATCCATTTATTTGCATGTTAACTGGATCTCCTCCAAATCTTTGTCCAAAATATCCACCGTAACCCCATGCAGATTCTCCCCACCAATCATTCATCCACAAGCTAGCATTACTGCTATCTAAAGGAAAAGCACCAGTTATATTTGCTGGATTAGAGGTTGCCCATCTTTCATTAGTAATTGATTGACCTTCTGTATTGTCACCAAAATTGTCTTGAACTATCTCGCCAAAGTTATCTTGTATTGGAGCGTTGTAAGGACTGCTCGTTAATTGTGTTGGGTATATAGTATGCTTAATACCGCTAGCGTCTATAAAAGAAACCTTAACGTAGTTAACATAGTCTTGAGGTATTGTTAATGCTAAACTAGGAGGTACTGTTAACTCTTGAGATTTAATACTTTTTAAAGTATCAAAGCTAAATTCTTGTAACCCACGTTTAGCGTGAAATATAATGTCAGTTCTTTTTACGTTAGATATAACTTTGTTTTCTCCTACGTAAGCAATTAAAAAATTGTTTACAATGTCACCTAGTTTTACATACTCGTATCCACCGTAGTTGTTTTGAACCGCTGTTTGCTTTAATTGAACTTTAACATATGTGCCGATTGGCTGTAGCACTGGAGCAACTAGTGTACCAAAAGTTATAACGTTGTTTGTTAAAACAAATGAAGTTAAGAAAGGAGTCCAAACAAACCCATCTGTACTAGTATAAATCAAAAAGTTATTTAAAGTGTAGTCTATATCGGTAGGATTCCAACTTGTAGCGCTACCTAGTGATAAATCTGTATTAAAAGTAAAAGTATATACAGCTGTAGCAACTGGAGTATATATAATCTGCGCGCCCGCGTAATATTGTAAATTAGTTTCAGTGATTAATCCACCATCTGGTCGTGCCATATTTTAACTTTTTTCGTTATTTTTTTCTTGTTGAACTTGTTGAGATGCTATTTGTATTATTTGAGGATCTTGTATAACAATACCCATGTATAATAATACTCTAGTTATAACATTGCTTTGTTCGTTATTATCTAATTCAAACCAAACAGAATTAACAGGATCATATATGTAAGCGCCTGTTCCTATATTTTCATTATAAGCCCAAACAATGTTTGAAGGTATTTTTGTATAAGATATTCTCACGCTATTTATAATAGTCTGGGGATATATGATGATTTTGTTGTTTCCTTGATTAATGTTTTCTTCATAAAGATATACTGGAAACGATGTGGAAGGTTTAGTATAATTAGAATTGTTTAATTCTATATACTCATTATAATTTATTCTTTGTGCTTCTACAGCACCGTTGTATAAAACGCTACCTAGCTTGTATATTAAACTTTGAGGATTTGAATTATTAGGGGCTAACGCATTAGTAGTTGTTGGACCTAAAAAATATCCAGGTGCATTACCTATAGCCGCAACATATGTGCAGTTAGCTGATGTTTTAAAAGGTGAGATTTTTTCTTCTAATATCTCAACCCTATTGGCATATTCGTTGTCATTTTGTGGAACACGTAGCTGTTGAGCTAAATCTTGAATGTATTCTTCAAACATTTCTCTTTGTACTTGAGTACCTATTCTATTGAATTCCTCAGGAGTTACATAACCCCTTTGTTCTTTGTTTAAAATCAATAAAACAGTTTTATATACGTTGTCTACGTTTATTGCCATTTTTTATTTTTTGTTATAATATTGGGCCCGAGTAAACGAGCCCTATATTAGTATTACAGATTAAGAGAGTTTTTTCTCTATTGTTTTATAAACCTCCATTCCTTCGTCTGTTTTAAACCACGCGGCTAAAGCAGAATACGGATGTTCTTCAAATGGAACAGTTACAAGTTTACGTTTTGTTGTTCCCCAAGTAAATGTTCTTTGATCGTTAGAGAGTTTAATTATTCCTTTTTCGGTAGCTTTAATACCAAAGTTTCTTAATTGAACGTTGTCATCTTGAGCTAAATCAATAAATAATTTAGGATTTTGTTTTGCAAATAACATTAAATCTCTTTTAAGTTCTTTAGATGTTAATTTAGAAACTGCACTTCCTTTTTCTACTCTTAATATAGCCTCTGCCATATCTACATCCATATTTTTAGCTGCGTTTAAAGCCATCAATTCTATTTCTAAATCAACTAATTCGTCTTTAGCTATAGCTATTGGATTGTGTTCTTTATATCTTTTGTTAAGATCTGGATGATATATAGATAATAATTTTTGTAGATTTTGCATTTCCATTGGCACGTTTAACACTCCGTCTTTAAACATGATATGTGCTAATGTTGCTTCTCCTTTTTGCTCATCTACAAAGGGTGAACTTTGATTTGTAGCAAATCTTAAAGCTCTTTGAGTTTTTGTTTCTGGATCAAAATACAACAGAGGATATTTTTCTGTATGTCTTGATTTCAGTGTATATGTTAAAGGCTCACTACCACCAGTTAAGTAATAGTTCCTTGTTTTTATTTCCCAATTTTGTTCAGCTTGAGATACTTTTTGTTCTTTTGTTGACATGATATAATATAATATAAGTTAGTAAAAATAAGAGTAACAATTACCCCCGTAGTTTTTACGAGGGTAACTATTACAATAAATATTAAGCTACAAATAACACAAAGTTATTTCTTGCTTGAGTACATAGACATCTTTCAGATAAGAAGTTAACTTCCATAGCATCAAGAGTAGAACTAAATGCACCACCAACAGAACCTGTTAGCCATGATTTCATTCTTCTGTCATCAGCTTCTGAAGCTCTATATCTTACATGTAAGAAAGGTCTTCTAATGTTTGTACCTAGTAATTGATCGTATACTGTACTTGTTCCAGCAGGAATTAATACACCATCGATATTGTCACCATTAACAAAATTTGAAGAACCACCTCTTGTAGAAGCATCATTTAAGTATTTCCATGAAGTTTTGTAGAAATCATAAGAACCTCTTCTAAATCCAGAGAAACCTAAATTCAACGCCATATCTTCAGAGTTTTCAAATACACCGTAAGATGTACCTCCAGCTCCGTAAGAATTTTGTTGTGCTAACATGTTATCAAACTGTAACTCAGTTTTTCTATCTAAGAAAAGCATGTTTTCTTCAATAGCTCCTTGAGTGTCTAAGTTTTCTAATACAGAATCAAAATCCTGTAAAGATCCAGCATATCCTGAAAGTACGTTACCACCGTTATTAATAGCAGCAAATAAACCTTCAGTACCAAAAGCTCCAGCACCTGTTGCTAAACCTGCAAACGAGTTAACGTTAGCAATGTTAGCTCCAAAACTACCACCACCTACTCCAGCTGCAGCACTTAGTTCACCTTCAATCATACTCATTTCTAAGTAATCTTCAAAACGTAATCTAGTTTCGCCTTCAGCTTTTAAATACCATAAGTATCCAGAACCACCATCTTCAGTAGCTACTTCAACCCATCCAATTTGAGCAGTATCAGATCCACTTATAGCGTATCTGTTTCTGATAATAATTGGCTTGTTAACAAAAGTAGTTAACTGAGGAGTGATAGACTCACCTGTGTTAGTGTTGTTTGGTCCTTGAGAACCTTTAGCATATTCAGAACCGTATACAAATACTTTTAATCCTGTAATAGTAGCTGCGTTAACAACTGCACCAGATATAAATGCTTGTCCGTATGGATATGCAGTGAACGTAGAATAAGCAGCAAGTGGGCCAACTGGAGCACCACCTGAGTTACCTACAATACATTTTACTGTAAATGATGGATTAGCTGGATCCATAATTACAACAGTTGCATTTGGCATTATAACATTCTGAACAGCACCACCAGCTACAGCAGCAGCCCCAGCGTTGTCAAGAATTTGTAGTATAGAGTTTGTTCCACCACCATTTAATAACGTAACGTTATCATAAGCGATGTGTAATCTATTTTGTTCAGACCAAACGATTTGATCTGATGTCATTGGCATTTCAGCGCCAACCATTCTTAAGAAGCCTCCTAACGTTCTGTTTCCATAACGTTCTACCTCAGCTTCATAAATTTCAGGTAGAAATTGTTGCGCGAAGTTTGCACCACCCGCACCAGTAAAATTAAGGTAATTTCCTGTTAACACTTGTGGCGAGCCAGAAGGAACTAAACTACCAAATTGAGGACTTAATACTCCCATAATTTTAGTTTTTGATTTTTAATTGTTAAATTTTGTTTTTCACTTTAATTTTCAACTTAGAACTATCTACTCCATCAATAGCACGAACTTTAAGCCCATGAACAAAAATTCCATCGCTAGCTGTTTGACGAGGTCCGTCAGAGCTAGGGTTTTTAGAACTTTCCATCACTGTTTTAATACCATCAGTTTTACCTTGTTCGTAAAAATGGCTTACAATTTTGTCTACATTTTGAGCAGCGTACATAGCCTTGTGATAACCTTTCGTATCTTTAACGTTACCTTCTGTGTCTAGGAACTTCCCGACAAAGTTGTTAATATTTGATTGATTTTCTGCTACACTTGCAGGATCTTTAACTCCATATCTAAACTTTTTTTCACCGACTTCGAAATCAAAACCTTTGAATTCATCGTTTAAAAGCTGTTTAGTGTTGTTTAAGAATCTACTGTGCTTTTGTTTAGCTAACTCTTGATCTTTGTTGTATCGGTTAAAAAAATCTAAAGCTTTTTTCTCATCTTGGTTTACGGTCGGTCTTAACTTAATCTCGTCGTAATATTTAACCTTTAGATCTTCTAAATGCTTTTTGGCTTTTGCAACCTCTTCTTTTTTTGCAAGTTTTTTTCTTCGGATATCTCGCTCCTCATCTAATTCCTCGTCAAAATCAAAATTTTCTTCCATTACAAATGTAAGGTCTTCTGATGTCAAATGAGGTTTAGTATTTTTATAATATTCTTTTAATAAAGTATTTTCATCAACGCTAGAGTAATCTGCATTAAGTCTAGTGTAATCATCTATAGTGCCACCAGTTTCTTTCATGAAAGTTATTAACTTTTCAATATTTTTTGGTAAGTTTACTTCAGGCTCTACTTTTATTTCTGGTGTGGATATTTGTTTTTCTCCCAGTTCTGTAATTTCTTCAATAGGCGCGCTGGACTCTTCAATGGACTTTTCTCCTCCAATGTCCACGATTTCGCCATCTCCGGCTTGTTCGCCCACATCCACCTTCTTTGTTTCTCCGATTTGAATGGCATCTGTTTCTGGTTTTTTAGTTAAATCTACTTTTATAATATCTGGTTCTGTTTTTTCAACAGGTTTAGATAAATCTACCTTTATAGGTTCGTTAGATTCTTTACTTTTAAATTTTTCAAATTTTGGTTTAGACATTTTCATGCTGCCACCTTCTTGTGATTCTGCTTTTAATTCTGACATGATAAAATATTATATGATTATTAATTATTACATAGGGGCGTTAAGACCAAAATCAACAACACTAGCATCTGCTTGTGATTCAAAGTCAGTTGGTAATAAATCATTTTTTCTTTGATCTATCATTTGACTTTGTTGCGTAGCTTGAATTTTTGTTCTTTTGTCCTTACGATCCTCTATTTCTTTTTCTTTTTGTGTTGCAGCACCTAATTGAGCTTGCGCTAGTTGTAAGTCGTAGCCAAATTGAATTTCCATCTCTAATTGTTTAATTTGAGATGCTTGCTGCATTCTTTGTATTTCTAACTGAGACTTAGCGGTCTCAAGATTAACATCTGATTCTGTTAAAGCTTGATTTTTTTGTACTTCAGCCATAGCCGCTCTTTCAGACGCTTCAGCATTAGCATTAGCTTGAGTCTCTATCATTTGTTTTTGATTAGCCTGCTCTTGTTTTTGTTTTCTTTTGCGTTTTTGTTTTAAAACGTCGTTAGCTAGTTTAATATTTTTTATTTGACGTATATCTATAGCGTCTTCTAAATCAATACCACTAGTCTTTAAAGCTATTTGTATGTTTTGCTCTAATTCAGCTTGTTCTTCTTCCTCAGGTTCTAACTGTAAATAAATACCAAAATCATGCATGTTAAGATTTTGAATCTCATCTAGCGTGGATGCATTATAGGTAGATATACTATTTTTTAAAGAGTTTAAAGTTAAAGGAAAATTTATTGAGTCAGCTATTTTTAATGAAATATTTTCACAAGTTTTTAAAGTTAAATATAAACTTGACTGTAATATGTGTCTTGTTGCAACATTAGAAGCGTTGGCTGCCATTTTTTGTAAACCAACTAAAGCGTCTTTATCTGGAGTGCTAGCGTCTCTAGCTTCGTTAAGCCCTGTTACGTCTCTTATCATTTGTAAGTAATACTGATAAGTTTGTATTAAACTTTGAATTTTAGCTTGCCCACTAGAACTTGTTAATTCTTGAACTGGTATCTTACCTCTGTTTATTTCTCCTTCTTGTGTTAATGATCTACCAACTATTGAACCAGTCTGGAAATACATATTAAGTGCTTCTGCTGGATTATAATTTGTGCCATTACCTAAATCAACTTCTGCTAAACCATCCATATCTAAGAACACACCGTCTGGCACTATTCTAGACATTACTTGTTGTAATTTTAAATGAGTCAACTGAATCATATCAGCGAAACCAGTTATTTTGTTAACTAAAGAATCTATACGACCTTGATAAACTCTAGGAGCTACCATTGCATAACTCATTTCTACTTTTGTAGTATCCGCAAAAGGTCTAGTCATGTTTTCCGCAAGATCCCAAGCTATAAGCTCGTTGTTACCTATTACTTTTACACCTTTGTATAGTACTTCTATAGTTCTTGCTACTCTTTCAAATCCATCGTTTGGTGGTGGGTCAAAGCTGTCAGGTTTCTCTAAAGCTTTTTCTAATCCTTGATCAGTTTGTTTTATTTTAAAAACCTGGGTGTGGTATGTTTTATATTCAAAATACAAAACCTGTATAGTGTCTGGATCATAAGTACTCCATCCATATAATTGATCTCTATTACCAACTTGTTTAGATATTCTACTTAGTTGATCTTCATTTAACTGTGGAAACTCTTTTGCAATTTCACCAATAACTAAAGACTTAACCTCACCTACATAATATATATCTTCAAAATTAGGATCCTCTGTGTAAGAATAAATAACTCTAGCTGGATCAACATAATCAACAGTTACTCCATTGGCCTTGTTCCAGTTAGTTTTAACAACACCTATTCCTAAAGTTACTAAATCATAATTAAACCTTCTTTTTATTAAATCAAATTTGTTTTTAGATAAAGTATTATTTATTACTTCTTCTTCTGCTATTTCAATAGACTGCTTATAACTAAGTTGCATGTGCAAATCTAGTTCATCTTCAGTTTCAGGTAAATCTTTTATAGAGCTATTAAAAAGATCTATACCTATGTTTTTTAATACGTTTTCTTTGTAAGGTTTAGCCAACATGTCTTCGTATATTTTTTCTGCGTAATCAGTTCTTTTTTTTAAAGATACGGGATCTTGAGCAAATGCTTTTAATTCATAACCTTTCTGTGACAGACCATTAACCACTATGTCTACAAACTTAGATATTACTGGAACTGGTTTCCAGTCTAAGTTAAGATAAGAAACGTCACCATTTATAGCTAGTTCATCTTTATATTTTTGAACTGGTTGTTCTCCTCTAGCGTATAATCTTAACGTGTGAAACCTATTGTAAGAAGTAGCAAATCTAGTACCATTACCACCTTGTCTCCACCATTCGCTTTCTATAGCTTGGGCTACTTGTTTTCCGTATTCGTATGAACTCTTTTCAGCATTTGGTACAACTTGACTAGGGAAAGCACTGTTTGGATTAATGTTTATATTCATTTACTTGATTATTTTTGATAAAGTTCCTTCATTGTTGTATTTTTTAATACCAAGGTTTACTATCTTTCTTGTTATTTTATTTACAGGAGCGTATCTATTTTTATTACAAGCCATTATAGCAAGTCCTGAGCTTATAGATGCATCGTGTTTTGTTCTATTGTTTATATCAAACGTTGCCCAATCTTCTAGCGTTCTTTGAAAATACATGTCACCATAATCTTCACCGTCAAATCCAACTCTGCTTTCAATATAAGTTTCAATTGCAGCAGCGTGTGCTTGCTTTATATCTTCGCTTGAATTAGGTATTCCACCTATTTCTCTTTCTGTTACAGATAACTTGTTGTAAGTTTTATCTGGTCTATTCATGCTAAAACCTCTGTAACCTCTTCTTCTAAAATGATAAAGAAGTCTTGGTTTATTGTTTTCACATAATAAAGGCATGCCATAAAACACACAAGCCATGAGTACGTCCTCAAAAAATATTTCTGCTGTTTGTGGGCGAGCAATATATTCTAAGAAAAAATGATCAGGAGGAATATTCTCCATACTAAATTTTGTTAATCCATGAAGAGATCCATTAGACCCTTTACCGTCAACCGTTCCAGATATGTCATAACTATCACAACCAAAAGCACCCATGTGTTCGTTTCCAGCGTATTTAATACCGTTTTTATCAATTATTCTATTTTGCAAATGTTTATCAGGTATCCAAGATATATAAAATCTTCCGTTAGTGTTTGGCATAAATATAACTCTTGTGTCTTTTACACCGTGTTCCCATTGAAAATTACCTTTAGTAACTACTCCGTTTCTAGATAAATCTTCGTTATAATCTATTTGTTGATATATTTTTGTTAAATTAAATAAAGACATTTTAGATTCGTCTCTGAAAGCGTGTTTTGTAGTACGTGGAAACTGTCTATAAAATTCATTTAAACCATCTGAGTCTTCCTTAAGGCCTTCTACCTCATTTTCCCAGTATTCAATAACCCCAATTTTGATTGGCGTTCCATGAGGTCCATGCACTTTTTCTGATGGTGTGTCGAAGACAGGATAGCCATAAGAATCAATGTATCCCTCGTAATTCCATTCCATAGGTATGAACAAAGAATAGAGTCCTGAACGAGTTTGTCCATTGGCATTTCTTTTTGTAACATCTGAGTCATCATATAGTTTTTTAAAATTTCTACCTCCTTTATCTAAAGCATTTGATGTTGATCCCATCATACACTTTCCAATAATTCTTGATCCTAACCTGAGGGTGGTTTTCGTAACCCTCCAGTTGTTGAGGATGTTGTTCGGCCTTTCCCATTTCCCGCTCTCATCGTGGACGAGGAGTTTGAGCTTCTCCCCATCGTAGGCGTTATCCCCCGTGTTTTTCCAGTCGATGGTCGTGTCAAGCCCGGTGAGATCCTCGGCTTTGTCGGTCGAGGTAATACTTCTTCTGGTAAACTTGCTGGCTGGGACTCTGTAGGCAAGCTCGGTCTTTGGACGGTCCATACCGTCCTGGATCGGTTTGAAAAAGAAGGGATAA
>Ga0209634_1000515_pt1 | contig 30093 bp, 27 predicted proteins | sample LinPmetageLP40_FD_184043 | JGI IMG/M metagenome (GOLD analysis project Ga0209634, IMG submission 184043) | Marine viral communities from the Pacific Ocean - LP-40 (SPAdes) (version 2) | ecosystem: Environmental > Aquatic > Marine > Oceanic | place: Pacific Ocean | collected 2010-08-26 | reverse complement strand
TTTACATATAATAGTTATATCACTAATACTTATATTCATAATTTACAAAAAATAATATAGTTGTAATATTTATAATTGATTTATTTATAATTTTGTATTTCTCCAATCACAAAACCACCATATTTATAAATAATTTCCATTGATTTATCAATATCATTTTTATCAATTACTATAAGCATACCTATACCACAATTAAATACTCTATACATTTCATTCATTTCTAATTTACCAAAAATTTGTATCCATTTATATATTTTTGGTAACACCCAACTTTTTTTGTTTATTTTCATATTTAGACCTTTAGGTAATATTCTTTCTGGATTATCTATTAATCCACCACCAGTTATATGACACAATCCTAATATATTAATTTTTTCATTTAACGATATAATTTCATCCAAATAAGATTTATGTGGTCTGCACAAATAATCCATTAAATCATTTGGTGGTGTAAATTTCTCTAATAATTTCAATACTAAAGAATATCCATTAGTATGTAACCCATTGGATGGTAATGCCAGTACAATATTACCCTCTTTTATATTCTTTTTCCCATCTATAACATTATTTTTATCTACAATACCAGTAATAGTACCAGCTATATCAAACTCTAAATCTCTATATACACCAGGCATTTCAGCAGTTTCGCCACCTATTATTATACAATTTGATTTTTTACATGCTTCAGACATACCTTGTACAATATTTGTAGCATGTTTAGATTCTAATCTATGATATAGTAAATACATTAAAAAATATAATGGTTTAGCACCTTTTACTAAAATATCGTTAATACAATGATTAACAATATCAATACCTAAATTTTTTAATGTATTTACTCCTCCATATTTGTTCATAAATCGTGTTTTAGTACCAACACCATCAGTAGAAGAAACCAATATAGGATTTTGATATTTATATCTATCTAAGTATTCTCCTAAATTAAATAATCCACCAAAATCACCAAAATTATTTTCACTATATTGATTATACGTATTTTGAATATATGGTTTCATCAGTTTAACACACTTGTTACCTTCATCTATATTTACACCACTTTTTTTATATGTAATATTAGTATCGCCAATATCTTTACGCCAATGATAATTTTGAAAGAATTTATCATAATTTTTATTAATTAAATTTGAACTATCTTCGAAATCACCCGATTCTATCATTGCTAAAATTCGAGAACCTGTTGTATATAAATTATTATTAATCATAGTAACTCCAGATATATAGTAGTTTAATATAGGAATATTAATAGGTAAAATTGTTTTTTTAATAGGATACTCCTTTGGTACTAAATATTTACACACTGTATTTTCATTTTTAAATTTAATATTAATGGTATCCAAATTTTGATGTATTATAGATTTAAATATACTATTTAAATTACAAATTGTATTATCTAATAAATGTAAAACATTAATACATTCTGGATCCCCAAATCTAGCATTGTATTCTATTATTTTTATACCATCTAATGTTTTTATATAACTACCATATAGAATACCTTTGTATCCATTATCATTATTTATTTTTTTTAATAAATGTGTAACTACAAAATTTAATTCTTGAGCAGTTTTTAAATCTTCTTCAGACAAAAATGGCAAACTGTGATTAGAATAAGAAATACTACCCATACTACCAGTATTTGGTCCTTTATCTCCATCATTAAGTCGTTTATAGTCTTGTACTAATGGCATATGTTTTATATTTTTACCGTCACAAAAACTCATTAAAGAAAACTCTTGACCAAATAATTTTTGTTCTAAAACAACACTATTACCTTCACTTAATATCTGTTTACAATAATGTATTCCATCTTTTTTATCCTTTAAATGTTCACCAGATAATTTTACTCCTTTTCCACTTGATAGTCCACTAGGTTTAACAACATAGTCCTCCGTAAAAGAGTTGATAACATCAATTTCTTTAAAGTTAGTTATAATGTGAAATCTAGGTAAATAATCATCAAATCCATTTTCAAAAAGTAGTTGTCTAGCAAAGGATTTATCGGTTTCAATTTTAGCATGATTATATCTTGGTCCAATACAGGGCACTAGAGGTTCTAGAATGTCTACAATTTTTCTTTCTAAATATTTTTCAGGACCAATTACTACATAATCTATATTCCAATTTTTAATACAATATTTTAAAATATTCATATTTTTATCAACTATTTCTATTAATAAATATTCTATTACTATACTTTTTATAAAAGGATTAATATCTTCACTAATACAATATAACTTTACAGTTTTATCTTGAAGTAAAGATTTACACATAGCATGTTCTCGACCACCAGAACCGAATATTAAAATATTCATTATTAGTAATTCTTGTAAAAACTTTAAGTATAATGTTTCATAAATATTATATAAAAATATATAACTAATAATAGTAATGAAAATATTATCAACTGGTGGTTTTTCAACAATACTATATCCATATAATAATAATAATGAAGTGGGTAAATTGATATATGTTAAAAAAAATAATATTGGTTACATAGAAAATGAAGTCAGAATTACAGAATTGATATATAATATAGAAAATAATAACAAATATTATTCTACATTTATATTAGAAAAGAAAGAGCTCATTAAATTAGATAGTAGCAGATTTGATAAATTAAAAGAAGTACTAATAAAGGATAAATATTATGAACCTAAAATAAATAATAGTTTGTATTTATTATGTTATCCTTTAAAATATTGTGGTATAGATATGTTTTATCTTATAAACGATGTTATTGACTTTGATTTTAGTTTATGGGAGAATAATATAGAGTATAAAATTTATAGTTTAATAAAACATTTACTAGAAGGGTTATTTTTTTTACATGAAAATAAAATAACACATTTTGATATTAAACCTGAAAATATAGTATATAACAGTGAAGGTGGTCATTTTGGGGAAAGATTTAAAATTATAGATTTTGGATTATCAAATACTTATCCATTTACTAATTATATTGAAAAGGGTCCATTTGGTACTCAAGAATTTATTCCAAAAGAGTTTGACCGAGAAATTTGTTTTCCAAATAGTAAGCCTAATGATTGGACACAAAATGCCGGTCCAGATGTATTTAAAAAATACATTCATATAGCAAGTAAAACTAAAGAATACAATTTAATATATAAAACAGATATATATGCGTTAGGGATGTCGATATATAATTTAATTTATTATTTAAACTATAATACCAAATTATTAGATAAACTACTAAAGAATATGGTACACGATAATATTTATCTAAGGTATACTGCACAACAATGTCTAGATGATGATTATTGTCAATTAGAGGTTACGAAGCATTCTTAGCATATCATTTTTATATCGGTTCCCTAAATTATCTGATTTATTGGTTTCTTTCCTACCATACCTAGTTAATACTTCGTCAATATTGTATATTTTATAATTATTTTTTAATACTCTTATCCATAAATCAAAATCTTCTGGAAAATCGGATAAATTTTCGTTATAGCTACCACAATTTAGTATATCTTGTTTTTTAAACATAACACTCGGATGATTTAAAAACCATAAAACTTTATTTCTTTTAATATATACTTTAGTAATACTTTTTGGATGTTTTTTAATACTTATTATTGAATTATCATTATGTCTAAATATTTCTACACCACTACCAACAACGGTCGCATCTTTATTTTCTTTAAAAAAATTATATTGTATTAATAATCGGTTTGGCATCATAATATCGTCTGAGTCTATTCTTGCTATTAAATTACTAGATGATTTATTAATTCCATAATTAAGTGCACCAGGTAAGCCAATATTATTATCTAAATTATATAAATTAAAATGAATATACATATCTTTCGTGTTGTATAAATTTATTAATTTAGTTAAGTTTATAGTTATATCTTTATTAGAACCATCATTAATAATATTGCATTCTATAAAATATGGAAATATTTGATTTACTATCGAATCTAATGTTTTTTTAAATATATCAATATTATCATTAAAAAATGGTAATACAATGGATATTTTTGGATAATATTTATGAAAAAAATCATTCATTGTATTATTAGAATAATCTTGCTTAGTAGTGCCCCAATAATGATTTCCATAAATATTTTCTATATATTCTGGTTTATTAAAAATATCAGGAATAAAACTTTGATATGCTTTTAGCCATTCTGGTAAAAAAAAATAACTAGGATAAATTTTACTGGATTTAAGAAGATGTTTATTTAAATTATACATTCTAGTAAATAACCCTGGTCCTAAATATTTCCAGCATGGGTCAATTTTATTTTTTCTCTTAATAATACTTATACATTTTAAAATTACCGGATTTTCACGTGTTACTCCTACTACACCACCTAAAGCAATTAAATCATTTTTCTTTTCATTTTCATATACACTAAAAAGATTATAATTTAACATTTCTTCGGTAACCTTTTTTAAAGCTAAACAATCTGCATCGAAAAATACACCTCCATATCTAAATAAAATTTCATATCTAGCAATATCAGCTTTACCATTATATTTGTCGGTACGATTATATATATTAATATTTATCATTGTTATATATTTATTTAACAGTTCTTCTGTCCATAAAATATAATACCATTTATTATTATCTCTTTTATGATTCGGATTATCTATTTTAATAGCATTATATATTTTAACGAAAGAATTTAGTAATATATCTGGAGATTTTTTAGGACCAACCCATATTTGATGTATTAATTTTGGTATAGGTTCATTCATAGTCATATTTATACTATTATAAAAAAAAATTTTTTTATTTACTAGTTAATAAAAAAAAGAGCAAAATTGAAAATATATTTTTTTATGTAACTTACAAAAATGAGTCTAAAAATTCTAGACATTAATGAGAATAATATAGACATTGACATTTTAATAAAGTTGGAAAATGAAGGATTAAACTATTTTACTTCTAAATTTAATCAAATAATTAAGTTAGATGTTAATGATTTAAACTATATTTATTATAAAAAATATTTAAATATGTTTCTTATAGATAATGTTTTTGATAATTCTGGTATAAATTATGAAACTCTTTTAAAAAGTATTTTATTAGACAATCTCTTGGTAAAATTAATAGAATTTATTAATTCTGAAGACAGAATAGTTTTCTGTGATAAAATAATAGAAAATTTATTTAATTGTGGCCAAATAGATAGTAACAATATTTATAAATTACTAATTAATAATAAATTATATATGAAATCGATATGTGAAGGTAATTATTGGATGTCAGATAAAAATTTCATTAGCAATTTATTGGAGATAAATACTAATGGAGTATTAGATAATAATACTATATTTAATTTAATATTTCCGATTCTTAAATCCAAGATAACAAGAGAATATTTAATAAATTGGTTCTGTGATATTTACAATAAAAATATAGAAAGAAAAAATTTATCACATCAAGAGTTTCATACAGAAAAAGAAGATAATTATATGATATTAATAATGTATTCTTGTTTAGAATCATGGATAAAAGGTATTGATTTTGATAAGCTAAGTAAATTAAAAATAGAATATATTATGGGTAATTCTTCTAAGATTAAATGGGTGGATAAAGTAAAAAAAGATGATAATAGTTATACATATCTTAATAAATCATTCTTTATATGTCACAAATTGGTTGAGATTTCTGTGATTAATTTATATGAAGAATTAAATTTAATAGGTAAAGATATTAGTTATATTAAGTCTAAATTAGAAGAAGAGAAATCTAAAATAGATAAAAATATTTATATTATAAAAGCGTATTCAGATAGAATTCAGTCTTTAGATAATCGTAAAATTGTAGTCGATACTATTTTAAAAAAAAATAGTGTTTTGATAAATAAATTAAAAATATTTTATCAAAATACACTTTATTGGATTTTTACTAATATAAAAATATTTACTATTGAAACATTAGTTATAACTGATTCGATATTAAATAACTTCCATATATTTATAAAAAAAAATTTAGATTGTATAGATAATTTTGATGCAAATTTTTATCAATTAGTTTTAATAGTTTTAGATGAAAACAATATAACTAATAATCCTAATGTTAAGATGATATTTTTAAAATTATTGATAGAATCTATTCAGAAAAGAAGTGAATTGAGTATGATTTTTATTAGTAATAATACATCTAATTTAATAAATGTTCTAATCAAATTTTATGTTTATTTAGAGGATGCATTTTCGGATAATGTCTTTGAAAAAATCACAGCACAACTTTATATTTGTGAAATATTTAATAATTTGGAGTCTAATCAGAATATTTATTATGATTTCAAATACATTAATGACACTAAAATGTTTAAAAGGTTTATCAATATTTTTATAGGAAATCTATCAAATATGGGTGAAGAAATTTTTAAGGCATTAAGAGAATTATCTAAAAAACAAACGGAAAATATTTTAGAAACAGAACTTGATAATATATACGGTAATAAAGTTAGGCACTATAATTATCAACTATTAAATTATCTAAATGTATTTAAGATTTTAACTAAAACAAATACAAATTATTTTGTTGAAACTGGAATTAGAGATAAGTGTGCGTTTATTATAAACTTTCTATTATATGAATTAGTTGGTTCAAAAAAGAATGAATTAGTAATTAAAGACAAGGATAAATATAGTTTTAAACCAATATTGTTTTTAGAATCCTTGTATAAATCTATATTAAATTTATCAGAATTGTTAGAGTTTAAAAAAGCAATTGCATCTGAAGCTAGGTACTATAGTTATTTACACATTAAGAAATTAATTAGTATTTTAGAAAAATATGATAAAATTACATCGTTTGATATAAATTTATTACAATTACTTGATTATGAGATAATTAAACTAAATCAGGTATATTTAGAAGAAGAAGAAATTGAAATACCTGATGAATTTTGTGACCCTATAATGCAAACTATGATAGAAGTACCAGTATATTTACCTAATACAGATACGATTATGGATAAAGAAATAATTACTAGACATTTATTAACGGATGAGCATAATCCATTTAATAGAGAGAAATTAACATTAGATATGTTAGAAGAATATAATATGCGAACTGAAATTAAGATTAAATTAGATGAATTCATTAAAACTAGAGATTCATGGAAAATGAAAATAAAATAAATTCAATATCATACAATAGTAAAATGACAGACTACTTAATTTATTTTTATATTGTTTTTTAAGGTTTAAAAATATTATTATATATTATAATGGTATATTTAAAAAAAAATAAATATATAAAAAAAAAATATAGAACAAAAAAAAAAGTTACAAAAAAAACAAAAATAAAAAGGGGTGGCATGAACCCAACTAAAGATTCTATAAATTGTAAAACTAAAATTAGTAAAGAAAATTGTGGTAAATATTGGTATACCTGTTTTGATCAAGCAGTACAGAAATATTATTTAAATACTGATAATATAAAGGAACAATCAATTATTGCTAATCTTGAAACCTGTAATAAATTCGGTGACAAAAATCCTTGGATTGAAGAAAGACATAAGGGGAAAAAACTAATAACGACTCCCATGCTATTAAATGAAGTCAATAAATATCAAATACTTCTACCAGATATTAGTATGCTTCTAGTAAATGATAGATTTATATTATTGGATTTATTAAAAGTTACTAAAGATAGAACAAATAATTTTGATTATATTACCATTAAATCTAATAATCATTTTAAATTACCAGAAATTATTAATACTTCAAATGTTGAAAAAAGTATAGAAAATATTAATAATTTAAATGTATTAAGAGGTAATGGAGTTTTATCTAATAAACAAGGTTTACTAAATGAGGCATTTAGTTATCATAATAAAGGTATAGAGAGTTTATTAAATTCTTTACCTATATTATTTAAATTGACATTTACACTATGTCATATAAAAAATTATGATTCATATTTAAAAAATGTGGATGTTATTGATGTACCCTCTGATTCTAATAATTATAAATTATCGGATTTAAGAATAAAACAATATTTGAATACTATTTTTAAACTAAATTTATTGGATAATTTACACTCTACAAATGTGAATCAAAGGTTACAACCACAACCACAACCACAACAACAACCACAGTCATTACAATCGCAACAACTATCACAATCACGACCACAACAACAGTCATTACAATCGCAACAACTATCACAATCACGATCACAACCACAACAACAATTAAAGCAATTACAATCGCAACAACTATCACAATCACAACAATCACAGTCACAACTAACGCAATCACAGCCATCCCAGCCTTTACAATCACAATCACAATTATTTCAGGGAGGAAGTTTAAATGGACTAAAGAGTTTAGTTAAAACAGCACTACCAATTGTGTTTCCTGGTATAGGTGGAGCCGTTATCGCTGGGGCTACCATATTAGATAATATGATTGGCGATGAAGTAACAGAGATGGCTAGTAATTTATTCAGTGATGTTACCGAATGGGCTGGAGATATATTTGATGATTCAGAGAACCAAAAAATGTCTAGTAAAAATCCAAATATGTCTAGTAAAAATCCTGATATATCTACTAAAAAGCCAAAAATATCTAACAAAAAGCCCAAAATATCTAATAGTCAATTAAAAGATTTACCTAATATTAATCATAAGAATATTGATAATGTAAAACGAAGTATTAAAATGTGGACGAGAGATAAAATATTGGATGAATTATTACCATGGTTAAAATAAATAATTAAGATAAAACAATTTTTATTTAATTAATTAATAGTATCAAATAAAAATCTTATTATATTATATAAATGTTTGGTGGAAGAAAAGTGCGTTCAAATAAAGGAAAAAAGAGAGGTCCATACGGTTCTCGAACTGGTAAAACCAGAAGTGGTACAAGATTTAGAGTCGTTGCAGTTAAAAGCAGAAAGGTTGGTAGAAAGGTTAGGTCTAATAAAGGTAAAAAAAGAGGACCTTATGGACCTAGAACTGGTAAAACCAGAAGTGGTACAAAATTCAGAGGTTAAATCAAAATAAATGTTACATTTAATTAATTTAAAGATAATTTGATAAATATAGTATTATGGACTACATTTATAAAATTATAAATAATATAATAAATAAAAAAGACACCGTAGTTTTTAAAAAACCAGATGCATATAAAAATATTAACTCTTCAAAAGTTAATAATTAGTTAAGATTTATAAAGAACTTTATTATTCATCATCATCATCATCATCATCATCCAAATTAGAATTATTAACACCTTCATCTTCATCTTCATCTTCATCTTCATATTCACCTTCATCTTCATCTTCACTTTCATTAGCATTTTGATTAGGATTTTCATTCATCATATTTGGATAAGTGTTAGTATCTACATTTGGAGATATCTCTTTTTTTTTTGGTTTATCTTTTTCTGATGTGTTAGGGCTTTTATATTTTCTCCAATTATTATTAACATTTTCTATTTGAGTCATAATAAATGTGGCTGTAATTTTTTCTGTTTCATTTACTTCATTATTAATTCGTCCCAATTCATTTACACCGAACCATAATTGCTCAATAATATCCTTTTCAGTTAATCCGTATCTCTTACTTGGTGAAATATCAACTGCACCATCAATACCTATAGGGGTATGTTCGCCACCACCGCCTCTTATTGACATTTTAAATGGCCAAGATTTTGTTTTGTTTTTTAATAATTGATATAATACAGTACTCTCAATATTTTTTTCTTTAGGTTTACAAATATTAAGAAATGAAGTTCTAACACTTGCTCTCATACCTGTACCTAAATTTGTAGGACAGCTTGTAATATATCCATGATTTTTTGACCATGAAAAATTTTCACCATTTTCACCTGCTAAAATTTTATGTATATCAGTTAATTTACTAAAAATATTTCCGATATTAAAAGTTTCCCCCATTGCAAATATTCTTAAATGGTCCTCTTCACCGATCCATATAACTTGTTTTATATTATCACTTTGGGATGCATTTGCAGATGGTGATGCATTAATTGTATACGAACCTTTTCCTTCTGGCCAATGATTTGCAATTCCCGCATATGCTAAATATTTATCATCACTCATACTTTTAAACATTTCTGCTTTTTTAACTAAGTCTGAATATTCTTTCTGTATTTCTACAGGTATTTTACCATCATCAGTTAAATATTCTTTAACCTTGTTAGTATAATTAATTTTTTCATGTTCATCAATCTTAGAATCTGAATGTGTACTTAAAGATTTATAAACACCCTCATTTATGTCTTTTAATTTTTCTCTCCAAGTATTTTCTATATTTATACGTTGTTCTAAAGTTAAAGATGCTGGTAATGGTTGGTTTTTTATATTTCTACCAACTCTTACCCTTACTGATGGAGGTCCTGATACGAAATACTTATCATCAAAAATAAAAGGTTTAGAACCTAAACTTAATCCATTATCGCGCTTAACTTCTGGAGTTTCGCTAACTAAAGGATTTTTAGAAGTTATAGAATCATAATGTTTAGTAAATGTGGCTTCATTGGGTTGATGATATTGTTTCAATGCTGTATCAAAAAACTTACCCAAATCATCATAATCATTTTCATTCATAGCATATGAACCCATAGCTGAATCGGGATTTTGAATACCTGTCCAAATACATTTTAATAATCGGTCTTGTAAATTATTTTTAATAATATCTTCATTTATAATTGTTGTGTCAAGAGAATTTAAAGTTATATTATTTGGATATTCTTCTTTCATTGTGATTGCTTTATTTAATTCTTTTAATACATCTACTTCTTTTAGGACAAGATTATTTAGTTCTCCTGTCAATACCTTAGTTTTATCAGAAGGTATATTTGTAGGAGGTATATTTGTAGGAGGTATATTTGTAGGAGGTATAGAAGATTTATTGGATGACATTACTCCAAAATCCCCGCGTGAACCACCTCGTTTACTTCTTATTCTTTTTCTTCTTTTACTAACTAACTTATCTTTGTAATGTAATTTTGAAAATTTACGTCTTCTAAGTATAGATTTATTTTTTCTAATCCTTTTAGATTTATTTGACATATATATTTTAATTAGATAATTATATAGATAATTATATAGATAATTATATAGATAATTATATAATATTTTCTAAGATTTGTATTGCATTCAGTGCAGCACCCTTTAATAATTGGTCACCTGATACAAACATATGAAATCCATAACCTTCAACTTGGCTTATATCATTTCTTATTCTTCCTACAAATATTTCATTTTTATTAGTTGATTTAATTGATTCTGGATATTCATTTTCATGATGTTCATTTTCAATAATAACACCAGGAGTTGATGAGATTAATTTTATAATTTCATCTATATTAGTTTTTTTTTTAGTAGTAATAGTAATCGATTCACAATGTGAACGCATTACTGGAACTCTTATGCATGTAGCGGTAATCTTTAATTCGGGTGAATGCAAAATTTTTTTTGTTTCTTCTATTATTTTTTCTTCTTCACCATTATAATAGGTTTGTAAATTGATATTAGCATCGTGAGAATATACGTTATGTATTGTTTGCTTACCTTTTATAGATTCATTTTTATTATAAAGTTTTGATTGTTGTAACAAATTTTCTAACATTTTTTTTCCACCACCACTTGCAGACTGATAAGTGGTAACTTCAATCCTTTCTAATCCTAATTTATTAAAAATATTAAATATAGACATACATAAAATAATAGTTGCACAATTGGGATTCGAAATTATATATTTATTTTCTATAGTATTTATATTAATTTCAGGTATAGTTAAAGGTACATTTTCATCCATTCTAAATGCGGATGAATTGTCTATACTAATAATATTTAATTTTTTACATATTGGAATATATTTTGAACTAATATTATTATTTGAAGCAAAAATAACTATATCCAAATTTTTAAAAAAGTTATAATCTAATTTTTCGATATTATATTTAATATTATCTATAAGTAAAGATTTATTACAACTCGCTGCTAATTTAAGGTGATGATATTTGATTTTTCTATCATTAAATAATTTGATTATTTCTTGCCCTACTAATCCAGATGCCCCTACTAATCCTATTTTAAACATTAATATAATATTAACTATATCTTTTAATTTATATTAAAAGATATCGAAAAAAAAATATATAGTAATTATATAATGAGAAAAATATCAAAAAAAAATAAAAATTCAGGTGCTTGTCAAAATTGTGCTAATTGTGATATATGTAAAAATTGCAAAGATTGTTCCAGCTGTAATGGCAGTGTTAATTTAAGCAAATGTAGTTGTTGTGACGGATGCAATGACTGTAAAATGTGTTCAAAATGTAAAGGTTGTAAAAGTTGCGAATGTTGCGTAAAGTGTAATAAATGTACAACTTGCGATGATTGTGCAGACTGTAGAGGATGTAATAATTGTAATAAATCTACAAATTGTCAATCTTGTAACAATTGCGATAGTTGTTGTAATTGTGAAAAATGTTTTAATTGCGATGAATGTCAAAAATGTAAAAAATGTGAAAAGTGTACCAGAAGTTGTGGTTGTAACAACTGCAAAAAGTGTACACAATGTACTAACTGTAAAGATTGTGATAATTGTTCTGATTGTATTAATTGTGTAAATTGTTCCGGACTTAAGGGAGCTGTTGGATTACGTAATGTTCACCACTAATTTTTAAATTCACCAACACTAATAACATCTTGATAAATATCGTTATATTCTTTAGAATTATGATTTAAATTATTTAGTTTTTCTAAATTATTTAAAATATCATCTATATAAACATCTTCTTTAATGCTATTTATAATTTTAGGATTATTTTTCAGTTCTAATATTAAATCTCGATTATTTTGATAATTAAATGAAGTTATTTTTGTTTTCATTGGTAATAGTAAATATCTTAATTTATTAGGATAATTATCTATAATTCTATTAATTATAATTGTATTTTCATAACATAATCTGTCTAAACAATATCTTGTTAATTTATCACTTATATTATGGTGCGTATGATACCATTTTACGCCATATCCTAAATAAAGATTAGATAGAATCTCTGCCATATCTGATGACAAAGATTGATTTTTTTTTATATGACCACCTAGTAATGCTATAAAATTAGATAAATTTGCAAATTTTATCGTTTGAGATTCTAAATTATTAGATGCAAATACATTAAATGATTTAAATAACAGTTTTAATGAATGAACTAAATTTTGATTAAAATGATATTTAAAATCAGAAAGATTATTGTCCATAATACTATTAAATATTGGATAAATATGTGGATGACTTTTATTTAATCCTTGACCAAATATTATTAAATTTTTTGTCAACGTATTACTTCCTTCTACAGTAATTCCGATAGGAATACCCCGATAAAATTTTTCAATAAAATTATTTTTTCCTAAACATATTCCACTACCACCATAAATGTCCATAGCATCATTAATTACTTTTCTAGACCTTTCGGTTGTCTGTTGTTTCATAATAGCGGAGATTACAGCTGGTTTATTGCCATCATCTAAAATATTATTTGTCATGCTAATATTGGTTTGAATCAACCAAGTATTAAATATCATATCCGAAAATTTATTTTGAATCGCCTCCATTTTAATTAATGGAATATTAAATTGCTTTCTATGTTTTATGTAATTAAAAATGCCATATGTACATGTTTTTGCACCCGCATTTGCTGATGCTGGCAAAGATATAGCTCTCCCCACTGATAAGCACTCCATAAGCATTTGCCATCCTTTTCCAGCATTTTTTTCCCCTCCAATTATAGTATCTAAATCTATTTTAATTTTACCCTTAATAGTTCCATTTGGAAATCCAACATTTAGAGGATTATGATGTGTTTCTAATTTAAGTTTTGGATGATTCTTATCTAATAAACACACCGTTACTCCTTCTTCGCCTTTTTCCAGTAACTTATCTGGGTCATGAAGATGAAAAGCTACACCTATTAAATTAGAAATAGGAGATAATGTAATATAACGTTTATCAATATCCAATTCGATATATCTATTACCATCAACTTCTTTTAATAAACCAGAATCTATACTACCTAATGCATCTGAACCATTATTCGGACCTGTTAATCCAAAGCATGGAATATATTCTCCATTTGACAATTTAGGTAAATACTTATTTTTTTGAACGTCAGTGCCATAATTTGTTAGAAGTTCTCCAGGACCCAATGAATTAGGTACCATAACTGATACTCCTAAAGAAGGATTACCAGTAGATATTTTTGTAATTATTTTGGATATTTCAGTGTTAGTCAAATGTAAACCATTATATTTTTCTGGTATAATAAAAGAAAAAAATTTGTGTTTCCCTAAAAAATCTATAGTGGTTTTATAGTTATTTGGATAATTAAAATTAGAATGATTATCTAAAAGTTTATCTGTTAATTTATGATCGAATTTATTAATTGTTTTTATTTTTTTAGGTAAAGTAACCGCTCCTTTAAATATTTCTCTATCTAAATTTGTATTACCTACTCTAAGAGCTATAAGTTCTGTTTTAGAAATTTTAGGTAATATATTTTTAATACTATTTAACAATTTTCTATACATAATGAATGATAAATATATTTATATTTTTCTTAAATAAATATAAATTATTTATAAATGTTTAAGGAGATTACTCATAATTTTATAAAATGAGACAATATGGACAATATGTGGTACCTGGTGTGGACGCAATGGTAAATTTTGGTGTTGGTCAGCCTTCAAAGGATTTTTTACCGTTAAAATTAATTCATAAAAGTATGAGTAGGTGTTGTGAGGATACAAATGAAAGCGTATTACAATATGGTGATATTCCAGGTTATAAGGACTTTAGAATATCATTAAGTGAATATTTGACTAAAAATTATAATATAATGTCAAACCCTGATAATTTGTTTGTAACTAATGGAATATCACAAGCATTATTTATGATTTGTAGTTTATTTACTAAACCAAATCAATATATTGTAGTTGAAGAACCAACTTATTTTTTAGCAATTAATATTTTTAAAGAATTTGGATTAAATATAGTTAGTGTGCCTATGGAGTCAGATGGGATAAATTTAAAAATTTTACAAGAAAAAATAAATGAAATAGTAACAGATGAACCTATATTAATGTATACTATACCTATATTTCATAATCCTACTGGCATCACACTTAGTTATCAAAAAAGATTAGATTTAATAAAAATAATTCAAAAATATAATTTATTTGTAATGGCAGATGAGGTATACCATTTTTTATCATTTGATAATTGCGAGGTTGAATTAAAACCTCTAAGATACTATAGCCCAGAATCTAATATAATATCAATGGGTACATTTGCAAAAATTTTAGCTCCATCATTAAGGTTGGGTTGGATAGATTGTAATCATTCAATCATCAAAACAATAAGTGATTGCGCATACTTAGATAGTAATGGTGGCTTAAACCCTTTTATCGCATCTATAGTACATAATTTATTAGATGATAATAGTTTAAAAACACATATTGATGTTTTAAGAACACATTTAAGACAACGTGCAGAAGTTTTATGTAAAGTATTAGATAATAGTGATTTATTAATTGATTATAGAAAACCTGATGGCGGTTATTTTGTTTGGGTTAATTTACCTATCGATTTAACGCAAATAAGTAATTTAAATTATTTATTTAATAAACATAAGGTAAAATTTCATATTGGAAATAAATTCTCTGGGAATGGTGATATGAAAAATTATGTTAGACTTTGTTACGCTTATTATAATAGCAATGATATACAGATAGGGACACAAAGATTTTTAGATTTATTAAAGGAAATTTTACCAAAAAAATATTTAAAAAATTTTGGAATAAAAATTGGTATTCACGGTTCTAGTGGTAAATTGGGTTCACTAATTAAAACCGAAATAATAAATTCAGATAAGTATATATTCATAGATGGGATAAATCGTGATAGTAATATGGATAATATAATTATTCCAGATGTGATAATTGATGTGTCCTCACCAGATGGTTTATTTTCGTTAATAAATAAGTTAAAGAACAGAAAAATTCCTTTAATTGTTGGTACTACTGGTAAATTAGACAATAATTTACTAGAAACTTATGCTAAAGAAGCGCCTATATTAGTATTATCTAATTTTTCAGAGGGTGTTCCAATATATTTAGATATATTAAGAACATATTATCCTAAATTAAAAGAATGGAATTTTAATTTAGAAGAAAGACACCATATCCATAAACGAGATTCACCTAGTGGTACCGCCAAAAGTATTCAAAACAGTTTAGGTAAAAAAATATTAATAGAAAGTATTCGTGAAGGTAGTATTATTGGAGAGCATAATCTAAAAATTGAGAATGACATGGAAACATTATCATTGTGTCATGTTGCTAAAGATAGAAGACTATTTGCACGAGGTTCATTGAAATATATTCCATGGATATTAGGAAAACCCAATGGTTTATATAATGATATTACACCTATAAAATTTATTAAATATTCCGGTTCGGGAAATACCTTTATTATAATTGACGATAAACGATTTCCTCAAGATAGTAAATATATATCAGATTTCTTAAATAATGAAATAAATGCTGATGGTCTTATTATTTGTGAAAACGATAAAGATAACAAATATGATAAAATATGGTATTACTATAATAAAGATGGAACTATGGTAGATATGTGCGGTAATGGTTCTAGATGTGTAGGACATTATGTCGGTAGAAATAATTATGAGAAAAGCAAATTTTTAATAAGGAATGGATATTCTAATATTATTCAAAATGTTATTGTAAATAACAATTTAGTGAAAGTTAGTATGCCTAATATATGTATGGAATATATTGATAATAGTAAATCTATTTACGATTTAGTATCTCATTTAGATGTCAGTAATGAAGATACTTTACATAACAAATTATTAGTTACTACATGTGGTGTACCCCATATTGTATTATTTATTAATATGAATAATGATGATTTTAATAAATTAGATTTTTATAAAATGGGATTTACAATAATGAATAGTTTAGACACCAAGGCAAATATTAATTTTGCTAATATTATTGATACTAATTATCTTAATGTAGTTACATATGAAAGAGGTGTAAATAATTTAACCGGTTCTTGTGGTACAGGAAGTATAGTTTCAGCGGTATTATATAATAATTATCAAAAACATAACCAAAATAAAATAACTGTAAAAGTCAAATCTGGAGAGTGTATGTCTATCTATTTAGATTATGAAGATAATAACTTAAAGAGTTTATTTTTGGAAGGTAATGTTCGGCTTCTTTTAGATGGGAATTTAAATGTTTAAAATAATTATTAATTTAAAGATTAATTAAATTAATATATTAAAATATGGTATTTGAAACAGGATCGATAGTAGCATTAGTAACACCATTTACTAATAACGATGAAGTAGATTATGATGGATTGCACGAGTTAATAGAAATGCATATAGAGAATGATACGAATGGTGTTGTTATTTTAGGTTCTACAGGTGAAAGTTGTACTCTAAATTTAAATGAGAAACATGACATAATAAGCTCCGTATGTGATTATGCTAATAAGAGAATAGATATTATAGTTGGTATAGGGGGGAATAATACAAACGAAGTAATAGATTTAGGTAAATATTGTAAAAATGTGGGTGTAGATGGTATTCTAGTAACTGTCCCTAATTATAATAAGCCTACACAAGAAGGTATATATCAGCATTTTTCTAAGATATCAACTTCGATATCTCTACCAATTATGCTGTATAATATACCTTCAAGATGCGGTATCAATATGAATCCTGAAATAGTAACTAAATTATACAATAATCATGAAAATATTGTTGCTATTAAGGAGGCAAGTGGATGTATGACTCAAATGTCTGAAATTTTATTATCATGTAAAATATCGTTATTTGTGGGAGATGATTCTTTAATCTTACCTGCTATAAGTTTAGGCGCTAAGGGTGTAGTAAGTGTTGTTGCAAATATAATACCTAAACACATATCTTTATTAGTTAAAATGTGTTTAACTAACAATATTAATGCCAAACAGTTATTTTATTTATTGTATCCATTAATGAAAGTTGTATTCGTTGAAAGTAATCCTATTCCAATAAAACAATTAATGTATAATAATAATTTAATATCAAATAGAGATTTAAGGTTACCATTATTATCAATGACAGATAATAACACAATTGAACAATTAAACAATTGTTATAATCAGACTTTATCAAATATAAATAATATGAGTAATTTTCGTAATAATATGAATATTTTAATTTAAGTTTAATATATGAGTTTTGAGTATATTCAACGATTGGAAAGGGAGTTATTATTTTTGAAAAAAACTAATATTTTCTTAAAAAATAATATAAATGCAAACCGATTAGAAAATGCCCATTTATTAAATATTAATAACGAATTAACGTCTGATAATACAAAAGTCTGCAAAAAACTAGATTTTTTAGTAAATAAATATAGATGTGTAGTATGTTACACTAATCCTAAAAATGTAATTTTACATACATGTTTTCATTTCTGTTTATGTACGTCATGTTTATCTAAATTAGATGTATGTCCTGTATGTAGAGAACCTATAGATACGTATAACGTTATTTTTTAATTTTTATAATGTTATAATAAATTATGATTACCGTACTTATACCATTATATAATGGGATTGAATTTATCGATGAATGTTTACATTCAGTTAAAGTTCAAACCTATACAAAGTGGCAAATAATTATTGGTGTAAATGGTCATCCAGAAAAATCGGATGTTTATAGAAATGCCAAAAAATATGAAACTAATAATATTATGGTAAAAGATTATCATAATTTATCTAACAAAGTAGACACATTACTGGAAATGAATAAAATTGTAACTACACCCTATATATGTTTACTTGATATAGATGATAAATGGCATCACGATAAATTAAGACAACAATTAGAATATATGAATAGATATGATGTTGTCGGTACATTTACTAGATATTTTGGTGAATCTAAATTAATACCTAAAATACCAAGACACGACTTGTCTAATTTTAATTTTTTCTCAAGTAATCCAATAATAAATTCTTCAGTTATGATGAAAAAAGAATTATTGTTATATAATATTAATGGTGAAATAGATAATGTTGATAGGTATTTATTAGAAGATTATAGTTTATGGTTAAAATTAAAAAAATTAAATTATAAATTTTTTAACATATATAATATTTTAACATTTCATAGGATTCATTCGAAATCGTTTTTTAATAATCAATCTGACCAACTAGATAAGATTAACAAAATTAAATGTTATTATAGATGTTAATTATATTTAATATTTAATATTTAATATAAAATGCATCACCCCAATTATATTGTGTCCATGATGTTTGTACCCTTTTAAAATTATACTTTGATACATATTCATCTATTTCATCAATTAAAGCACTATTTATATACAAATGCTCTCTATTTACTTCTAAATATAAATAGTCAAATTGTTTAAGAATATCTTTCATGCCTTTTATAGCTAATAGTTCTGCACCTTGAATATCTATATTTAGAAAATTAGCGAAATCTAGAGGTATGTGTTCCAATTTATATATAGAATCTATTGTTTTTGTTTTTAGTGTTATTTCACCATTATAATGAACATGTGGATGATGATGTTTATGTGTACCTAATTCTAAAATAGATGATGATTGTCCATTGTTAGCTATATTTAGTGTTGTTTCTATATCGTCTTGATTTGAAACTAAATAATTATATACTTTTATATTTTTATCTTTATTTTTAATTTTATTTACCAAATTTGGATTACCTTCTAACCAAATAATTTTATCTTTATTACATCCACCAGACATATAATCATTTAATTCTTCACACTCATGTGCACCTACATGTAAAATACCTTTAACATTAATGTTATAGTTATTGAGTAATTCTTGAAATTTTATTAGCATTGTATAATTTATATAATAAAAATATTATTATAAATTAAACTTATGAATACGACTATAGTTAGTTGTTATTATAAATTAGAAAATTCAAAACATTCATTATATAATTATAAAATTTGGATGGCAAATTTTTTTCAAATTCAAACACCTAAAATTATTTTTACTAATAAAGATACATTTGATGAATATTTTAGTAACATAAAAAATAATAATATTTATTTTTATCTATCAGAATTTGAAGAATTTAAAACATGGAATTATTTAGATAATTTCAAAGACAGTTATAAAATAGACCATGAAAAAAATATTCATAATATATTTTTATATCTTTTATGGAATGAAAAAAGTAGTTTTATAAAAAAATGTATAAATTTAAATAAATTTAATACAGACTATTTTGTATATTGTGATATTGGATGTTTTAGAATGGGGAGATACAATAAATACTATACAAATTGGCCTAATATAGATATATTAAAAAATATAGGCGAAGATAAAGTTACAATTTTAAATATTAATAGTTTTAAACCAGAAGACCTTATTTTAGATAAAAATAACTTACCTAAAAGTTTTCAAAAAGTTAATCGTATAGGTGGTGGAATAATTGCTGGACATAAAAATATATTAAATATTTGGTATCAAAAATATTATGAATTATTAGAAAAATTTATTGATAATAATAGATTTATTGGTAAGGACCAATCTATAATGGCTACATTATATATTTTAAATAAAAATATGATAAATTTAGTAAAAGCAAAAAAAACACCTTATTGTCAAGATGTATGGTTTTATTTAGAACCTTATTTACAAGGTTTAAAATAATAATTAAAATATTTATATGAAATATGAAGATATTAATAATAGGTAATTTTCATCATAAAAATAAAGAAGGGCTAGAGAAAATTTTAGAGAATTTAGGATTTATTTTTTTTTATGGTAATATAAATAATATTAAAGATTATGATATTATTTATTCACCAAGTATTCCAATAGATACTGCACAATATAAAAATAAAAAATTTATTTTTGGTCCTCACTTTTCAGTCTTCCCAAATAATTTATTAGAATCTATAAATAATATTTATAATAACAGTATATATATACAACCAAGTAATTGGGTTGTAGAACTTTGGAAAGATGCTAATAATTTTCTTCCAGTTAAACAATTTCCTTTTCCGGTAAATACTGAAAGATTTGGTGAAAGAAAGATTAAAAATAAAGTATTTATATATTTTAAAAGAAGATCTCCTAAAGAAAGAACTATATTACAAAATTTTCTTAAAAATAGGAATATAGAATATTTAATTTTTGATTATGTAAAAAAATATAATGAGAATGATTACTTAAATTTTCTTAAAGAATCTAAATTTGGGATAATTTTAGATGCACATGAAAGTCAAGGTTTCGCTATTCAAGAAGCTTTATCTTGTGATGTACCATTATTAGTTTGGAATGTAGTAAGATTATCTCAAGAATACAAGAGTAATTATCCAACATCTTTTGCATCTTCTATTCCTTATTGGGATTCAAGATGTGGTGAAGTTTTTCATAATAGTTACGAATTAAATGATAAATTCAATACATTTATATCTAAATTAGACACATATAAACCTCGAAATTTTATTTTAGAAAATTTAAGTTTAAATATTTGTACAAGTAATTTCAGAAAATTATTAGACTCGTTTTAGTAACTAAGATTTTATATTATAATTATTATATGAATGATAATTATAAAATAAATGGATGTGAACATAGTATGCATGATAATCAATTATTTTTGAAAGATGCTAACTATTTTCCAGAATTTCAAACAGAGTTAAATAACTTCAAAAATTTAATTAATACTTTGGTATCTCAAAATATATCAAAAACTTTTGTACATTTTGGCGATGGCGATTATTATTTTTTAAAAAAAATACCAATAGGTAGTGCAAAACCTGGAAATAGAGCTTTATCTATTGGATATAAAAATTTTAATATACAACCTTACCGAGAGGGTTGGTTAAAAAATGATTATCATTGTGTAGAATATTTAGAATGTGGAAATAAAGATAAACTAAATGAGCTATTTCCTAATCTTAATACAATTCCAACTGAATTTCTTTATGGGTTAACTATGAACAAATGGTTTTTAAAAACTTTTCAAAATAAAATAAGTTTAATAGGTGGACATAATAAAATACAACTTATAAAAAAATTAATGGATAATAAAGAATATCAAAATTATTTAGGTTTAGAAAAATTTAATGATTATATAACTATACCAGAAAAATTTGCCTGTGATAATTTAGAAAATACCATCAATTTAGTCAAAACACAATTAGAACAATGTTCATCTGAAACAAGAATATTTTTATTTGGGGTAGGTCATGTTAAGTCGGGATTAGTACATCACTTTACTAAATTTAAAAATGCAATTTATTTAGATATTGGGGCTGGAATAGATGCTATAGCAGGATTAATAGACCAAGACAGACCATACGCTAATAATTGGACTAATTATAGATTAAAAGACCATAATTATAATAATATTGATTTATTAAATTATGATGTCAATATAGATAAAAACATAAAATGGATATAGTAATTAGTTTATTTAATTGTTTTTTTTTCATTTTATAAACTATGGAACCTAAATTAATAAAATTAAAGACTTATAGTGATAATAGAGGAGTATTTTATGAATCGCATAATAGTAACTTAATTTCTAATTTAGATTTTAATATTAGTCAGGAAAACACATGTATTTCGAAAAAAAATGTTTTACGAGGTATACATTATCAAACAGAACCATATCAACAAGCAAAACTATTAAATGTAGTTAATGGAAAAATATTAGATATTTGTATTAGTTTACTACCCGAAACGTATGGAAAAGTATATAGATTTTTAATCTCTAGTAATGATAATGTTTTATTATATATTCCAGAAAATTACGCTCATGGTTACAGTATTTTGGAGGATAATACAATTGTATCTTATAAAACTAATAAATTATATAATCAAAATTCAGAACAAGGAATACACCCATTATCTAAAAAACTAAATATTGATTGGTTAATAAAAAATCCAATAATATCCGATAAGGATTTAAAATTACCTCAATTTATTTAAAAAATTCTTTTACCCAATAAATTACATAATCAATATCTTCATCTGTCATATTTAGATGAACTGGAAGCGTAATTATTTTTAACCATTCATTATTTGAAATAGGAAAATTGCTATTATCTTTAAATTGTGAAAATAGGTGTAATGGTCTATAATGCACAGACGTATGAATATTTTTATCTTTTAAATAATCAATAAGTTTATTTCTAATTTTTGGTGATACTTTTATAACATAATGCTGTACTGTATATGAAAATGGGGGTAATTGTATCGAATTAACGCATCCTAATTCTTGATTATATTTATTTTGAATAAATTGTCTTCTTTTTAAATTTTCTGGTAATTTTTCTAATTGTGATAATCCTAAAGCAGCAGTTAAATCTATCATATAATACTTATATCCAAGTATATCTATATCATATTGCCATTTATATACTGATTTATCTTCTGATTGTTTTTGAACTCTATTATATGTAGATTCAATTCCAAACCATGACAACTTTCTAATTTTTTCCATAATAGATTTATTATTTGTAGTAATCATACCACCATCACCAGTTGGCATTGTTTTCACTGCTTGAAATGACCAAACAGCAATATCGGATTTACTACCTGCCCCAGGAGTATAGCATGCGTGAGCACAATCTTCAATAATTAATCCATTATAAATTTTTCTTATATCCTCTACCGGTGATAATATTCCTGCTAAATTAACACATATTATAGCTTTAGTATTATTAGTTAATTTTTTTTTTACGTCATTAGGACATATATTCATATTTAAAGGGTCAACATCAGCTAAAATATTTCTACAATTATTCCATAAAGGTACGGCTACAGTAGTGGCAAAAGACATAGTTGGACTAATAATATCACAATTATTGATGTTGTAAGCCTTTAGTATTAAATCTAATCCATGTGTATTACTAGTTACAGCTATAGCATATTTAGTACCTACCATTTTAGCAAATTTTTCTTCAAATTCTTTTACCTTTGGTCCATTTATCCACCATCCACTTTTAATAACTTGATTAATATGCAAACAATCGTTATCATCCCCTTTAGGGCATAGAACTGGAATAGTATTTTTTCTTATTTTCATTACATTTAATATTATTTTTATTTAAAATATTATTCGCAGTGATATTTAAATTGGTTTAGAAAATCTTGCCTCACATTTTCTTTTTTATAACAATTATGTTTTCATAGGACTGAATAAATTATAACCATTTTCATAATAGGTGTTTCTATATCACCTCCCATATATACTGGTTGATGACAATCAATCGGTTCCCTAATACACCAAGAGTTTTGGTTATCTATTAAATTTTTAAAAGATTCGATTGTTGTATTAGGTTTTTAATAACCACCTCCATAATAAGGCCAATATGATGTATGAATATCCTCTATTATATAATCCGAATTTTGTATTGTTTACATTTTTCTTCAATATCTAGTCCGTAAATATCACTATTGGGAAAATATTTTTTAATGCTCTAACACATGAACCTAAGTCAACACCTATTTCTAAAATTTTATATGTTTCTCTCCTATCTATGTCATTATTAGAAAATATACTATCATAAATTGGAAAATAATCTATATGCTTACTTGAAACCTCTGATATGCCTCGCTAAATTTCATTATATACTTTATAAATTTAAATACTTTTATATACTTATAAATTATATTAAAATATACTATTATAATACTATATGAAAAATTTAATTTTTTGTTCTTCAGCTTTACATATACCAAATTATTCTCATACACTTAGAGAAAATGAATACTATTTTTGCATTATTCAATTAAAAAGATTTTTACCAGAAAATTTTGATATAGTAATATGTGATAATACAATTAAAAATATAAATGAAATTAATCATTCACAATTAAAAGAATTATTAAATAACCTTAATTTTTTAATCTTAAATAGAAATAGTGGTACAACAAATATAGGTATGGGTGAATTAGATGAATTAATTCATACGTCAAATAATATAGATTTTTCTAAATATAATAAAATAGTTTATTTTACACTTAGAAAAATAGTTACAAACCCTTGGATTTTTGAAAAAGTTAATAATTGTAAAAAGGATGGTATAATTTCTAACCCAAAATTTTTTCATTTGTCTAATAATTTTAATTTCAAGTATAGTGACCCTACACCTAATTTGTGTAATGATATGTTTTTTTCATTGAAATCAGATTTAATGCTAAAATATGTTGAATATTCTAAAAATCTAATAGAATATAACCTTAAAAATGGTGTAGGATCCGAACAAAACTTATTTAATTTTATTAATAAAAATAATATTGATTATGAATGGTTAGATTGTTTAGGATTGATAAGGATAGACTATAAAGCTAATAATGAACTTCAGCTTATTTAATTTAATAGATTTCTTTCGGGCACAATATATTATTATTTAAGTCTTAATAGATAAATAATTAACATATATGCATTAAATTTCGTCCAGCCAATCTAGATTATTAAGAGTCCATTTTATTGTTTTCTCTAAACTTTCAAATAAATTTAATGGTAATGTCCATCCCATATTAAAAATTTTCGTACCATCTAATCCATATCTTAAATCATGACCAGGACGGTCACTATGAAAATCTACCATTGTATATTTTAACTCTTTACCCATTGTATTAGCTATAAATTTAGCCATTTCCAAGTTAGATATTTCTTTCTCACCTGTTAGATTATAACTCTCCCCAAGTTTACCATTTGTTAATAAAAATAATACACCTGCTGCTATATTACGGGCATGTATATAAAAACGACTTCCAGATTTCTGTTTATCAGGATAACTATGAATATCAATATTTTCGTTAGCTAATATTTTTTTAATTACTTTCGGAATAAATTTTTCAACATGCTGTTTCTCTCCAAAAGCATTCATAACATTTATTCTAATTATTGGTATTTTATATGTATTATGATATGATATACACAATTGCTCTGCCCCAGATTTAGAAGCAGAATATGGATTAGTTGGGTTATGTCTTTCATCTTCTTTGAAAAGTTTATCTCCTAATGCAGGACCATATACTTCGTCTGTGCTAAAATAAAAAAATATATCTAAATTTTTTAATTTTCTTGAATATTCTAATATATTTAATGTAGACAAAATATTATTTTTTACTATTACTATTGGTTCTTTAATACTATTATCAACATGTGTTTCTGCAGCCATATGAACTATTATGTTAATATCTCCCAATTCTTTAACTAAACCTATTGAAATTTCATGAGATAAATCCCAAGTTAATACCTTTAATCTTGTTTCTGTTATGGCTTTTTGAAAAATACTCTCTTCTAATCTTTTAAAACCTAAACTAGCATATGATAATTTGTCAATAATTATTATATTCCAATCAGTATTAATCAAAATATGTTCAACAAAATGATGACCAATAAATCCACATCCACCTGTTACTAATATATTTTTCATATAATTAATATAAATTTTATTATAGATAATTTTACGTATATTCATACTTATTAAAAAAAAAAATTGAAATTACTTAAAGTTAAAATTATTAAAACATAAATAATGACAATTGGAATAGGAATCGATTTAGGAACAACTTATAGTGCTGTTGGTGTGTGGAAAGATAATAAAGTAGAAATTATTGCAAATGATCAAGGTAATCGTACTACCCCATCATATGTAGCATTTACTAATGAGGAACGTTTAATTGGTGACCCTGCTAAAAACCAAGCAGCTGCCAATCCTACAAATACTGTGTTTGATGCAAAAAGATTAATTGGTCGTAAATTTAACGACACTTTAGTTCAAAATGATATGAAATTGTGGCCATTCTCGGTTACTAGAGGTGAAAGTGATAAATGTGTAATTGAAGCTGAATATAAAGGTGAAAAAAAACAATTTCACCCAGAAGAAATATCTTCGATGATACTTAGTAATATGAAGCAGGTAGCATCTAATTATTTGGGTGAGGATGTTACAGATGCAGTTATTACTGTACCAGCTTATTTTAATGATTCTCAAAGACAAGCCACCAAAGATGCTGGTGCAATTGCTGGATTAAATGTTCTTAGAATTATTAATGAACCCACTGCAGCAGCCATTGCTTATGGATTAGATAAAAATTCAAAAACCGAAATGAATGTTTTAATATTTGATTTGGGTGGTGGAACTTTTGATGTGTCTATATTAACCATCGATGATGGTATTTTTGAAGTGAAAGCCACTGCTGGTGATACTCATTTAGGTGGTGAAGATTTTGATAATAGATTGGTTCTACACTTAGCTCAAGAATTTAAGCGTAAATTCAAGAAAGAATTGACTAATAATAAGAGGTCTCTTCGGCGTCTTCGAACTGCCGCTGAAAGAGCTAAAAGAACTTTATCGTCTGGTACTCAAGCTTCTATTGAAATAGATTCTCTTTTTGATGGTGAAGACTTTTATACCACAATAACTCGTGCTAAATTTGAATCTTTATGTGAGGATTTATTTAGAAATTGTTTAAATCCAGTAGAAAAAGTCCTTAGAGATTCTAAAATGGACAAGAGTGACATTGATGATATAGTTATGGTTGGTGGTTCTACCAGAATTCCTAAAGTACAAAAACTTATTTCGGATTTCTTTAATGGTAAAGATTTGAGTAAATCCATTAATCCTGATGAAGCTGTAGCATATGGTGCTGCTGTTCAGGCATCAATTTTAACTGGAAATACATCAGAGAAGACTGACTCTCTGCTACTACTTGATGTTACACCACTATCATTAGGTATCGAAACAGCTGGTGGTGTTATGACTAAATTAATTGAACGAAATAGCACCATACCTGCTAATAAATCCCAAACGTTCTCAACGTATGCTGATAACCAACCAGGTGTTCTTATCCAAGTATTTGAGGGTGAGAGAACTATGACTCGAGATAATAATATGTTAGGTAAATTTGAATTATCGGGTATCCCTCCAGCTCCTAGAGGTGTACCTCAAATTGAGGTATCATTTGATATCGATGCTAATGGTATTTTAAATGTTACTGCTGCCGATAAATCCACAGGCAAACAAGAAAAGATTACTATTACAAATGATAAGGGTCGATTATCTAAAGAAGACATTGAGCAATTGGTTGCAGATGCTGAAAAGTTCAAGGACGAAGATGAACAGCAACGCAAAAAGATAGAATCTCGAAACCAATTAGAATCCTTTGTCTATAATCTTAAGAGTACGATGAGCGATGAGAAGGTAAAAGACAAGATTGTGGGTGAAGACCGCGAAAAGTTAGAAACAATGGTTTCTAATGGTGAATCATGGTTAGACTCCCATCCATCAGAAGATGCAGAGACTTATGATTCTAAATTAAAGGAGTACCAAAAAATTAGCAATCCTATTATGTCTAAGTTATATTCTGATTCTTCTGCTGGAATGCCAGGTGGAATGCCAGGTGGAATGCCCGGTGGAATGCCAGGTGGAATGCCAGGTGGAATGCCCGGTGGAATGCCCGGTGGAATGCCCGGTGGAATGCCAGATATGAGTGAAAATACTGGTGGTGCTACGGTAGAAGAAGTTGACTAATCATCCATATATTAAATTAATTTTAAAATTGAATTATATTTATATTTTTTATTATCAATTATTGATGTCTAACAAAAATATTAGACTATGTATACAAGCACATAAAGAATGTTATAAATCCAAAATTACACACAAACATGGAGCTATAATAGCAAAAGGAAGTAAAATTATTACTAAAGGATTTAATAAAAGTAGAAGTACTTTTAATGGTAAATTATGTTTGTGTACACATGCTGAAATAGATGCAATAATAAAATGGATAAATTTATGTTGTAAAGGTGTTACAAATATAGCAAAAAAAGGAAAAAAATATAACTTATATGTAGTACGCGAAAATTTTGCTATATCTCAGCCATGTATTATGTGTACTAAAATGGTAATGATATGTAATTTTAAGAAAATTATTTATACTACTGGTAATGACAATATTATTAATGTATGTAGACCAAAAGATTTGATAGATCCAATCTTTACTAGTGCAGATAGATTACACTTATCTAATATTAGTACATATAAGCAACTATCTTATTTAATCCAATAGTTATTTACAAATTGATATTTTTTTTTTGTAAATCACTAATTAATTATGGATTGTCCAATATGTATTGAACCTTTACATGGTAAAACTATTACTACATTATTGTTTGATTTATTTATGCAAACTAATTTACAAAATAATATATCGAAAGAGTTATTACAAACTAATTTAATTCTTAGTTTATATAATACTATTAAGTGTATTCATAATTTAGAAGTTGATATTAGTAGATTAATTTGGTATACAGACCATTCAACTAAATTACAAAATTTCTTAGATTACAATCAATACCAACAATTATTTATTAAAAAAAATTTATTAAAATTATAATATTAGCTAATATTATTAATGATTGAAACAGCAATTATAGGAAGTTTACTTGGAAAGGAAGTTATTTGTCAAACAATTTCAAACACTACAAAATCTGCTTATAATGGTATAAGTGGGTTAATGATAAATAATGATTTTATTTTCAAAAATATATTGGAACAATTGGATATTTGTGAAAAAGTAGGATTAATAAATACTTTAATGAAACAATTAGATAATAAAGATATTAGTGACACTATTAATCTATCTTTACATGGACTACACAATATAATTGATAAGATTAATAAAGAAATAGACTTAATAAACTTACAGATTAAAGAACATAAACTAAAATGGTTATCTTCTTTAAGAGGGGCTGAATATACTAAAACTGTAAATAAATTAGTCATCCATAAAAAAATTATGGATGAACGACTAGATATTTTATTAAAACTATTAAATATGGATAAAAAATTAATTAATAATTAAATACTTAGAAAGACTATTTATTAAACTAAATTTATTAGTATAACTATCTATATTAATAAATTCAGAAAAAATTGAAAAAAATGTCCTTGCTACTAAGCATTAATCATGAAAGTTA